>Ga0193953_1000890_pt1 | contig 14882 bp, 17 predicted proteins | sample BB_4_MG_FD_140325 | JGI IMG/M metagenome (GOLD analysis project Ga0193953, IMG submission 140325) | Microbial mat bacterial communities from the Broadkill River, Lewes, Delaware, United States - BB_4_MG | ecosystem: Environmental > Aquatic > Freshwater > River > Microbial mats | place: USA... | reverse complement strand
TATGTGTCATTGCAGAGACTGCTAAGTTTCGATCTGGTATTGTTTGATGGCATGAGATACACATGCCACGACGATCAAGCTTACTTAGCTGATTATCCTTTAAAACAGATGCAAGATTCAAACTGCTGTTAATATCTTTTATCTTAGTAAACTTTTTCTCTAAAGATTCAATTCCATGCCCCATAGATTTTAAAGACATATGACAACTCTCACATGAACGAGCTTTTTTTGAAGTCGTATGTGGATGAGCAGTTAAAGAGTTTTTACCCTTTTGTATAACAGGAGACACTCTACCCTCACCATTTTGAGCAAGAGCCGGTTCTTCCCATCTTACAAATCGATTCTCATTTTCACCATAATATTGTGCAGACCATTTTGAATGACAAGCATAACACTCTAACCCAGTGTTATGGGAGTCTATTTTATCCATAGCAACAAGAGCCTCTTTTGAGAGTTCGTTTTCATATTTTAGTAGTTTTAAAGGCTTTAGTTTTATATTATTTCCATTAGCCAAATGAACAACTACTCTGTTTCCTTTTTTAACTACATTTGGAAGTGGATTTGCACGTGAACTTAAAAGATACCCATCCTCTTTTTTTGCAACATATCCTTGTTTTAAATACTTTGCAACATCTTTTGCAACACCTCTTCCTTTTTTATCTGTAACAGTCGTATTAAACTCATCACCAAACCCAAGTGGTAGCTCCCATGGATATTTTTTAACACTACCGTGACAGTCTTGACACTCTATCTCAACTGCTGCTAAAGACTCGTTTGTACCAAAACCACTGCCATGAAGATCAGAAGATGTATGACAGTCCTGACATATCATCCCTTTTTTAAAGTGTATATCTTCTTGCAGGTTTATATGATGATCTTTTTTAAGTTCAAGTAAACCTTTATATGAAAGTGATATAAATTTACCCTTACTATGACATGATGCACAATTGCTTTGTAAGACTCCTGTATAGTTTTTGTCTAAAATACTAACCTCTACATCTCTTGAACTTTGGATTTTGTGTGTTAAAACATGACCCTTTGTTTTTTTACTGATCCTAACATCATCACCTTTATATAAGCCGCTCTTAGCATATGGAATATGACAAGATGCACAACCTTTTTTGCTTGCATGACTTGAAGTGTTATTATCTTTTTTAAATGCTTTTGTCTCTTTTTTTGAGAGTTTTTGCATATACTCAACATACTTTTTAGTACCCAAACTTTTGTTATGATCATCAAAGGTATTAACTGAAGTGTACTGAAGTTCTACATGCTTTTGGTGGCACATACCACATGTATTTTTTACAACTGAAGGATCTGTAGGTGAGGGGTAAAAAGCTTTTGGTCCATCATGGTCTTTAAAGTACTTATCAGTGCCCTTATGAGCATATTCTTTACTTTTATTGTAAGGGTTTCCACCATGACAAACTATACAATCATTACCCTCGTGACCGGATTTGTCTGCTACTTTTAGGATCTCTTTCATCATACCAGAGTCACGATCTCTGATATCCTCTATCCCTTTATGACACACTACACATTCGTTTGCTCCAAATGCTAGTGTGCTAAAAAAAATAAAGAAAAGGAGTAGTTTCACTTTACTTGTCTTTACTGATTGCGTCAAGAACACCATTTATAAATTTTGGAGACTGTTCTGTTCCAAAAGCTTTAGTTATCTCAACAGCTTCATTTATTACAACAGCAGAATCTAACTCTCCATAAAGGATCTCATATCCTGCTAAACGCAAAGTTGCACGTTCAATACTTCCCAAACGCTCAAAATCCCAATCCTTTAGATGTTTCTTTATAGCTTCATCTATTTTTTCAAGATTTTGCATAACACCATCATAAAGTCCTAATGCAAAATCTTTTTGCTTGTTACGGATTTTTTTCTCTTCTAGTATCTCCGAAGTATGTTCAGCAATATTGCCATTACCTAGATCATATGCATATAAAAGGCTTACAACAGCCATACGAGCATGGTGACGTGTCGCCATTACATATTCTCGTATAGATCAAGTAGTTCTATAACAGTAGTCATAGCTTCAAAACCTTTGTTACCAGCTTTTGTACCTGCACGCTCGATCGCTTGCTCGATCGTGTCAGTTGTTAAAAGTCCAAAAGAAACTGGTTTTTGGTATTTTAAACTTACACTTGCAATACCTTTAGTAGCTTCAGCAGATACATAATCAAAGTGTGGAGTAGCACCACGGATAACTGCACCAAGTGCACAAACAGCATCATACTTACCTGATGCTAAAAGCTTCTCAACTACCATCGGCAACTCAAATGCACCAGGTGCTAACACGTGAGTTAGATCTGCATCTTCTCCACCATGACGAGAAAATGCATCTTTAGCACCCTCTACTAATCTGTCAACTATAAAGTGGTTCCATCTTGTACTAACTATTGCAACTTTTTTATTACCGTTAACTCTTAACTTACCTTCAATTAAATTCATTCTTTATATCTCCTGTATCAATTTTATTTTTTTTATTAAGCTCTCAAGCTCATCAAGTTTTATCATATTTGGTCCATCACTAAGAGCTACACTTGGATCAAAGTGTGTTTCAAAGAAAAACCCGTCAACTCCAACAGCAGCTGCACCCTTTGCTAGGTATGGAACCATTGAGCTGTCTCCACCTGTTTTACCATCTTGTGCTGTTGGCATCTGAACTGAGTGTGTAGCATCAAAGATCACAGGTGCGAAGTTACGCATCATCACTAAGTTACGCATGTCTACCACCATGTTTCCATAACCAAAGCTGTTTCCACGCTCACACAGGTAAAGTCCGTGTTTTTTGGAGTTTTCGTATGTCGCTTCATTGCATCCGCGAGTTTGTAAGATCTTTAAAGCCGGGTACTGCATTGCATCCGCACTTAAAAACTGCCCTTTTTTAATGTTGATCTTTTTATCTGTTTTAGCACACGCAACAAGCAGATCAGTTTGACGACATAAAAATGCAGGGACCTGAAGCATATCTACAACCTCTGCAACTTGAGCAACTTGAGTTGATTCATGCACATCTGTTACAACTTTATACCCAAAGTCATCTTTTACTTTTTGAAGTATTCTCAAACCCTCATCGATCCCAAGTCCACGAAAAGACTCTAAAGACGTTCGGTTTGCTTTGTCGAAACTTGCTTTAAAGTAAAAATCGATCGTTTCATCGTTGTGGTATTTCTCCAACTCTTTTGCGATCTTAAAAATATTTTCTTCACTCTCAATGACACAAGGTCCACTAAGTAATATCATATCTTACCTTTAAATTTTAGAATTATGATTATACCTTATTTTTCTTACTTTGCCCTTGCGACCATGATCCCTGCAATCACAACCAAAGCTATACCTGTAGCTACACTTGCATTTGGTAACGAGTCACCAAGCATTACACCTACCATGATCGAAAAAAGTATGTTTGAGTAGCTTACAGCCCCTACGATCCCAGCTTTTGTTTCACTGTAAGCTTTTGTCATCAAAAGTTGTGAGATCGTAGCTAAAATACCCATGGCGATCACATAAAACCATACAACTCCTCTTGGCATTACAAACTCGCCAAGCATAAAGTCAAGACTTGGCATACTTACAAATCCTGATACTAAAAAGAGTATAATCGGACCCACTGTTCCTACACCCATAAAAGATAAAACTATAGCCCTTGTATCGTAATATCTTTTTAGTTCACGAATAGAGGTATATGCAAGTGCAGCACCTATTCCGCTAAAGAGTCCAAGTGCATCATGTTTTGTAAAACCAATATTTACAGGATCAGTTATAAATACTATACCTATAAAGCCCAAAAATATAGCCAACCAAGCTTTTTTACTAATGTGTTCTGAGAGAAAAAGCCAAGCGAATATAGCTGTAAAAATAGGTGAGGTTTTAGACCAAGTCATAGCATCGCCCAAAGGGATATGAGCAATATTATAAAAAAAAGCAAGAAGTGCCAAAAAGCCCATAGTTCCACGAAATAGAAGTAATAAAGGCTTTCCACCTTCACTTTTTAGAGGTTTTTTATATATAGCATAAGCTATGATCGCTACACCAAAAACATTTCTAAAAAAAACAACTTCAAGTGATGGCATGTGAGCAGATGCAAGCTTTGCAAAAGCTCCCATTATTGCGAACGTAAATGAGGCGATCAGCATATACTGAACACCTTTGTTCATATTTTTAAATCTATTCATAAATGCAATTATAGCAACTTGTGTTTCTTTTTAGTGCTAAAATACGACCACAATAAATATACAGGAGATTAAAATGAAATACCTTTTACAAATAGATTTTCCACACGAGGGACCTTTTAATGAAGAGTTTTCTAACGCCTTTAAAGAGTTAGCTCAAGACATAGCAAATGAAAATGGGCTTATATGGAAAATTTGGACTGAAAATGAACAAAATAAAGAAGCAGGTGGGATCTATCTTTTTGATAATTTAGATGATGCAAATAGATACTTAGAAAAGCATACCCAAAGACTTAAGTCATTTGGATACACAGACCTTAGAGCTAAAATATTTAATGTCAATGATGCTCTTAGTTCAATAACTAAAGCGAAACTAAACTAAATATTTGGGATGGGATGATTTTCTACTACAAAGTCTATATCTTTATCACCGCGTCCACTTAAGTTAATTAATAATGTCTTATCTGGTCCTAGCTCTTTTGCTAGGTTCATAGCATAAGCAACTGCATGGGCTGATTCTAATGCAGGGATTATCCCCTCAAGTTGTGATAGTTTATAAAATGCTTCAACCGCTTGTTCATCTGTACACAAACCAACCTTTGTACGACCTATCTCACTAAGATATGCATGCTCAGGTCCAACAGATGGATAATCAATCCCACTCCCTATTGAGTGAACAGGTGCAGGCTCGCCGTTTTCATCTTTAAGCATGATCGAATTAAATCCATGTAATACGCCCTCTTCTCCATAAGTTAAAGAAGCTGCATGCTCACCTAATTTTACGCCTTTACCCATAGGCTCAACACCTATTAGGGCTACATCTTCATCATCTATAAATCCAGAAAAAATACCCATGGCGTTACTTCCACCACCAACACATGCTACAACAGCATCTGGAAGTTTATCTTCCATCTCTAAAAACTGTTCACGTGACTCAAAACCTACAACAGACTGAAAGTCTCTTACCATCATAGGAAAAGGGTGTGGTCCAACAACACTACCTATACAAAAAAGAGCAGTATCAGCTTGTGGTACATAAGACTCAAATGCACTATCAACTGCTTCTTTTAAAGTCTGTAGTCCATGTGTAGCAGGTACTACTTCAGCACCCAAAATCTTCATACGAACAACATTTGGGTGTTCTTTTTCTATATCTACCTGACCCATATGTATCTCACACTCCAGTCCAAAATAAGCAGCTGCGGTAGCTAAAGCAACACCATGTTGACCTGCTCCCGTTTCAGCTATAACCTTTGTTTTCCCAAGTTTTTTAGCCAAAATAACTTCAGCCATACAGTGGTTAAGTTTATGCGCTCCAGAGTGATTTAAGTCTTCACGCTTTAAAAAAATCTTTGCTCCGTTGCAGTAATTTGTCAAATTTTTAGCGTAAGATATTGGAGTTGGACGACCTTGAAAGTGTTTACGAACATATTTAAGTTCAGCTATAAACTCAGGATCATTTTTAAGTTTTTTGTACTCTTTTGCGATCTCAGCAAACGGTTCAACAAGTGGCGGTGGAAGAAATGCTCCCCCATACTTCCCAAAATAGCCTTCTTCGTTTGGCTGAGTATCTAAATAAGATTTTGACATTATATATCCTTCATATGAGTGTCTCTAAAAATAGTTTTGATAATTATAGTTGTTTGTCATTAAATATTTTCTTATATACTTTTGTATAGTTACAATAATATTGGAGAGTTTATGGGAAACATAATCGTATTAGCTATTTTAGGAGCTGTTTTTTACTATATATTTAAATCTTACTCAAGATATGAAACATACTCCCAAGAATCATTTAAAAACTTCTCTGTCTCATACGAATCAATTAAACAAAGCGATTTAGGTCTTTTTGTAGCACTTGTTGCAAAAGTAGCAAAAGCTGATGGTAAAGTTGATTCTTTAGAGGCTGAGCTAATTGGAATCATGTTTGATGATATCTCATCAGTTTTTCCAGAACCTGAAAAAACAAAAGATATATTAAAACGTATTTTTAATGAAGAAAAAGAAAGATCTGATGATCTTGAAGATGTAGCAAGGACTCTAGCACAAGCAATTAAAAGAGATCATGCCAAACAACAACAATTTATGGGATTTTTAATCCAACTTGCATTTGTAGATGGCAGTGTTAGTGAAAATGAGGACAAAGTCCTACAAAGTATAGCTGCAGCTTTAGAGTTTGATCCAAAAGCTTATCACCATATATTTGATCAATTTGAGCAGATGTTCAAACATGTACAACCTAAACAAAGTTTAGAAGATGCATATAAAATCTTAGGCGTTAGTGAAAGTGATGATATGGCTACAATCAAAAAAGCATATAGAAAGCTTGTACGCCAATACCATCCAGACATAATAAAGTCTCAAGGTAAAGATGAAAGCTACATGAAAGAAGCAACTGAAAAAACACAAGAGATTAATCAGGCTTATGAACTCATTAAAGATAAAAGAAAATAAATAAGTTATAAAAAAAGTTTATATTAAAGTAAATTTAGTTAATCTATTTTATCAAATTTTTTTGATAAAGGTAACTTATGAAACATCTACTTTTAATATTTATGCTTATAACCTCTGTTTTTTCTGCACAAGTTGAATGGAGTAAAGACTACAATACAGCTTTAGAGAATGCAAAAAAAGAAGATAAACTCATTTTTGTATTTATTACCTCAAAAGATTGTAAGTTTTGTAAAAAGCTAAAAGAAACCACACTTAAAAATGAAAATATAGTTAACAAAATCAACAAAGATTACAGTTCTGTTATAGTGATGAAAGACAAAGATCACTTTCCTAAAAAACTTAATGCCAAAGCTACTCCAATGCTTTATTTTTTAGACAAAGATGAAAATATAATAGATTACTCACTTGGCTACTGGAATGAAGTAGATTTTAACTTTATTTTAAAAGATGTTAAAAAAAGACTAGCTAAAAGGAATAAACAATGAAAAAACTAATTATGATAGCACTATTACTGTTCTCAACACAAAGTTTGTATGCATATAATTCTAAAGGGATGAAAGTATATAAAAAGATGTGCTTAGAGTGTCATGGAAGTCCATTCCGTGGTGCTAAAATGCATACGGTTATGGAGTGGGAAGAACTATTTTACAGTTCAGAAACACCCTTTAAAACTATACATAAAGAGTATCCTGAAGCTAATAAAGCTTTACAAAATCATTATCTTACAGAAAAAAGAAGTAAGTATCTTAAAAAGTTTTTAGTAGGAAATGCAAAAGATGCTGGCTCTGTTCCTGGATGTGATGGTAACTACTGTGGTTACTAAAAAGATTAAATATTAAAATCTTTTTCCCAAAAAAACTCTATCCATTCATCAGCCTCATTAACCCAAAAATCTGGCTGATAGATAGATGTTTTTTTGTAAAACAGTGTAGCTGCCTTAAACTCTATTGTTTTGTTTTTCTCTTTTAAATCTTTCATAACAGCATCAAGAGTATCTCCGCTGTCAGATATATCATCAACTACAAGCACTTTCGTTATCGAGTCAAAAAACTCACACTTATTAAATACACTTATTGAGTCTCTTTTTTGAGTATGATCATAAAGTTCAGTTCTCAAAGAGTGAACCTCTCTTATATCTAAACCTTCTGCCATACAGTGTGCTATACTCAAGCCTCCACGTGCTATAGCCACTATAGCTTGTGGTTTAAAGTCTTCTACTTGTTTAATAAGTTGTTTTGTATCTTCTCTAAAGTTTTCATATGCGTAATATTTCATAGGTCGAATTATACACACAAAATTTTAATAATTTACATTTAAGAGCCTTAAGAGTATAATTTATCAAACTTACTATATAAAGGAAAACAATAATGATCAAAACAATTTCTTCAATAACATTAGCAGCTTTATTATCTTTAACTATTACAGGGTGTAGTGGTGAACCTGAAGTAAAAAAAACTGAAGAAGCAAGTTTTGCTTGTAAACAAGATGGTCAGTTAGCTCCAAAATGGACTTGTATACCTATGGTTGATGGTTACTATGCAGGTGTTGGTGTTGCAAAAAAATCTTCTGCTGGAATTGGACATATGAGAAGAGTAGCTCTAGCTAATGGTAGAAGTGATCTTGCTCAACAAATAGAATCTCAAGTTAAAGATAAAGTTGAAACTTTTACACGTACAACTGGTAATGGCGACTCTGAAACTGTAGATCAAGTAACTACCGCTGTTTCTAAACAGTTAGCAAAAGTAGATCTTCAAGGTTCAAAAGCTATTGATGCTTGGAGTTCCAATGTTGGAACATTATATCTTTTAGTTACAGTACCACAAGAAAATGTAAATACTGAAGTTAAAAATGCTGTTAAAACAAGCTTTAAAAATGACAATGCATTATGGCAACAATTTCAATCTAAAAATGCTTTAGAAGAGTTAGAAAAAGAGTTTCCTTCTGACTAGTATATAACATTATGCAGTATAAACTTTACAATATCTGGTTGTTTTAACTCTTCAACCAGGGTAAAGCACAATAAACCGAAACATTTCATTCCTTAAACTATTGGATTAATTCTGCTATAATTTCACAAATATTATAAATTAACTACTTTCTATCCATTGAATACACTACAAGGTAAATCATGAAAAAAATTGCAATTATTGGTCGCCCAAATGTTGGTAAAAGCTCACTTTTTAATCGTTTAGTAAAAAAAAGAGATGCTATTACATCTGATCTGGCAGGTACTACACGTGATGTAAAAAGACGTGAAGTTGTTATAAACAATAAACGTGCTCTTCTTCTTGATACTGGCGGACTTGACAAAGGTTGTGAGTTATATGACAAGATCAAAGAGATGTCTTTAAAGGCAGCTCATAAAGCAGATATCATCCTTTATATGGTTGATGGCAAAGGTCTTCCTGAGGATGAAGATAAAAAACTTTTTTATGAACTACAAACTATGGGTAAAGATATAGCTCTTGTTGTTAATAAAATAGATAATGACAAGATGAAAGATAAGCTTTGGGATTTTTATGAATTTGGATGTGATGCTATATTTGGCGTATCAGTTTCACATAACCGTGGAACTGTAAACCTTTTAGAATGGGTCTACAACCAAATTCCAGAATCAGACATCATAGATGAAGAAGCTGAAGAGATTATAAGTGAACCTGAAGTTGCACAATATGAAGATGAACTAAGCGATGAAGAGTTTTTCTCACAGTTTGAAGAAGATGAAGAATATGGTTATTTTTATACTGATGAAGAAGAGGTAGAAGATGATTCTATTTTTGCTCAAAACGACAAAATAAAAGAGTTTGATGAGAACGATATAAACCATATAAAAGTAGCTATTATTGGTAGAACTAATGTTGGTAAAAGTTCTTTACTGAATGCTCTTTTAGGAGAAGAACGTTCAGTTGTAAGTGAGGTGAGTGGGACAACTATAGACCCTATTGATGAAAGCATAGATTACCAAGACAAACAGATCACATTTGTAGACACTGCAGGGCTTAGACGTCGTGGTAAAATAGATGGTATAGAAAGATACGCTCTAATGCGTACAAAAGAGATGCTAGAAAATGCAAATATGGCACTTGTTGTACTTGATGCAAGTGAGCCCTTTTTAGATCTAGATGAAAAGATAGCTGGTTTAGTTGATCAAAACAGACTTGCTTGTATTATTGTGTTAAACAAATGGGATATTGCAGATAAAAATGAGTTTGAGAAGATCAAAAATGAAGTTCGTGACAGGTTCAAGTTCTTGGCTTATGCACCTATAATTACACTCTCTGCAAGTACACATCAACGTGTAGACAAACTCTTTGATATGATACTTAAAATAAATGAAAACTATTCACAAAGAATTACAACATCACAACTAAATGCAGTAATCGATAAAGCTCAACAGCGCCACCAACTACCAACTATGCATGGTCAGGTTATACGTATATATTATACAACTCAGTATGAAACAAGACCACCAAAAATAGCCATAGTTATGAACAAACCTAAAGGTCTTCATTTTACATATAGAAGATACTTAACAAATAAACTAAGAGAAGCTTTTGATTTTACGGGGACACCGTTACTGTTTAAAGCTAAAAAGCGTGGAGAACGCTAAAGCGTTCGGTGATGCCCTCAGCTTTGAGCTGATGGATGATTTTTCAAAGAAAAATCTTCACGGAAGCTCAAGAACATAGCTGAGGGTAGTTCCAAAACTAATTAGTTTTGGAACAAATTGATGAAGTTAAGCAGTTTTTCTAGAATGGCTTAAATACAACCAACCAAACAACAACTAAAAGTATTAAAGTTGGTACTTCATTATAAGCACGAAAGAACTTACCACTTTTAGTGCATTCATCATTTAAAAATTTCTTTCTAAACATACCAAGAGAAAAAAAGTAACCCATTAAAATAACCACTAAAAGTATTTTCGCATGAAGCCAAGCATTGTTTTTAAAACCTAGTTCAAAGGCCAAGTAAAAACCACTAAGGATTGTAGCCCACATTGCAGGTACACCAATATATTTATATATTTTTAGCTCCATAACTTTAACAACATCACAAAAACCTTTGTTTTCTATGTTCTCAGCATGATATACAAAAAGTCTTGGCATATAAAAAAGTACCGCAAACCAAGATATAAGCGAGAGAATATGAAACCATAACATCCAAGTATACATCAATAATTACCTCCAAAATTCTTTTCTATGTAGATTGTGTTGTAGTTTGCACCACCCTCTTTTACATTGTTTATAAGTCCAAAAACACCTGAACGATGTTTTATAGCCCAACCTACATATGTTCCATTCATAGCTTTTTGTTTTATAAGCTTACCTAAATCAAAATCTATACTAAAATCTAAGTAGTTTAATAGATGCGAATGATTATCTTTGTCTTTAACTGCCTCATCATACTCTGGTTCTAAATAGTCATGTGTATAAGAGACACCTTCTCCTAATGCTATTCTAAATCTATTGCTAAATAGGTCTAAATTATAGTAAAGTTTAAAATATACAGTAGCCTCAAATGTATCTTTTAATCTGTGCTGATCATAATAAGCTAAACCAGCTTTTAAGTATGTATCAACAGGCAGATCAAAAGAACCTTTGTCATAAAGATATCCAGCATCTAAAGCTGTCACATAATAATCAAATGGAGTCTTTTTTATATCTCCTACAAATATTTCAGAGAAGTCACTTGCTGTAGCTTTACCATAAGCAACTCTGAAAGAATAGTCATCTTCCGCAAAAATATTTGTGAAAATAAACAGTGCTAAAAATATGTACTTCAAATTTTTATGAATCTAATGTTTCTAAATCTTTTATAGAACCTTTTGAAGGAGCTACAATTCTATCATGTAGACGACGAAGTGCTTTAGTAGCACGATCAACTGCTAAATCTATAGCTGCATCTATACTTTCATCTTCTTGAGTAATTATAACTGGCTCTGCATGAGCTACACGAATGTCAAACTCTATTTCAACACCTTTTTTAAGAGCTTTTGTGCGAACATTTACTGATGTAATATCTAATGAATATTTAGTGAAACTGTCTATTGCAGATTGAATATGTTCTTTTGTAATTGAGCTTAATGTAACATCTTTTGATTGTATTTGTACGTTCATAATTTATCCTTTATATTAGAGTGTCTTTCACACTCTTTTATCATACTTATATAGTAACACTATTAACATTTACTTTAGCTAAAAATACTTAGTGAAACCAAGCTATACATATCATAATTATGTTTTGATATAATTGCAAAAAAATTTAGGATTTTTAATGAGAGTATTTACAGGTATTCAACCATCTGGAGATCTACATATAGGTAACTATTTTGGATCAATTAAACAGATGGTAGATGCACAACAATCGAGTGATACATTTGCTTTTATAGCAAACTATCATGCACAAACCAGTGGTGGAAAAGATTTATCTAAATATACTATGCAAGCAGCTACAGACTTTTTAGCTCTTGGTATAGACCCTGAAAAATCAACTTTTTGGGTTCAGTCGGATGTAAAAGAGGTATTAGAGCTTTACTGGGTTCTTTCATCATTTACTCCTATGGGTTTACTAGAGCGTGCACATAGCTTCAAAGACAAAACTGCTAAAGGTATTGCTGCTAACCACTCACTGTTTTCTTATCCTGTATTAATGGCTGCAGATATACTATTATTTAACTCAGACGTTGTACCAGTAGGAAAAGATCAAATTCAACATATAGAGATAGCACGTGATATAGCTACTAAATTTAACAATGAATACGGAGACATTCTAACTCTTCCTGAGTTTCGTGTACAAGAAAGTGTTCAAACAGTTCCAGGTATAGATGGACAAAAGATGTCAAAAAGTTATGGAAATGTTGTAAATATCTTTGGTGAAGAGAAAAAACAGCTTAAAACAATAAAAAAAATAGTGACTGAACAAGTAGCGCTAGAAGAACCTAAAGAATATGAGAACTGTAATGTATACAACATGGCAAAATTATTTTTAGAGGGTGATAATCTAAAAGCACTACAAGAAAGATACAAAAAAGGTGGTGAGGGACATGGTCACTTTAAAATATATCTAGCTGAAGTTATGTGGGAATACTTTAGAGAGTTTAGAGAAAAAAGAGAATATTATATAAATCATCAAGATGAAGTTAGAGAGATACTAAAATATGGTGCTCAAAAAGCAAAAGCTGCTGCAACACCTGTTATAGAAAAAATTAGAGAAGTTACAGGTATAAAATACTAAATACCGTCTAAAAAGCTAAAGTATCTACTTTAGCTTTAACCTTTTAGCAGTGATTAGCATCTTTTTAGACCAAATTGGATCTTTTAATTCTAACAACTCTCTCACTTCATCATTTACAAGTCTATAATAAACAGATATTCTAAGGCTTGTTGCTCCATTAGCTTTATTTACTTTTAAAACTCTTTTTCCCTCAGCTGGTATACTCATATCTTTAGACTGAGTTTTAGCTAAATGAGGAATGGTAGGTCTTTTTTTTCTGTCTTTATAATGAGTTGTTAAAGAAATAACTTCACTTTTTACAAGTTCGTTTGCTTTTTTATATTCTAACTCTATTAATATTTCACGAGCACCCATTCCACTAGGTATATTGTGTGGTTGAGGATTTTTAAGAACAATCACTACATCTTTATCTTTTTGCCAAGCATCTAAATTTAAAGAGCCTTTTATCATGTTTTCATCATGCGCACCACTAAAGCCATGATTTCTGATCATACGTTTTTTTGGTTTTCCATTGTCTATCTTAAGAGTAGATGCTACACCTTCTCTTTTTGGTCCCATATGGCAATCTACACATTTCTTTTCACTAGATTTAAACTCTTTTTCCATATTTGTAAAAACAAGTCCTTTACGACTTCTGTCATTAGCATGACATACAAAACATAAATCATTTGATTTTTCACCCATAAAATCTCTGTATTCTACTTTGTGGTATGGTGATTTTGCATCATCAAACGGTCCACTCATAACTCCAGATGATGTCCAAGAAATTCTGTTTATACCTCTGTAAGACTGGTCTCTTTTCGAATGTATTTTATCAATATTATGACAAACTACACAGTTGATACCTTCTTGTAAGTGATCATCCTTTAAAGCCTTATTAACTTTTGATCCTTTATCTAATCCAAGAACAGCTTCTATCTCATAATCCATACCTGTAGACGTAACTGAGATTCTAGGGTTATGACAAGTTGCACACTGAACTTTAACACCATTTAAACTTTTTCTAGTTTTTTTACTATAAAACTCTATTGATTTTTTGAAGTATTCATCTTTTTGAAAGTGTGACTTTGCATGCCAAGACTTACTCCAATCTTTTACTAAGTGCATATGACATGCTTTACAGTTCTTAGACTCTGCAAACATCTCATCTACCTTAACAACTTCTGCTGCTTTAGCTCCAAACAAAAAACTAAACGATAATAAAAACAATCCTAATATTTTCAAATTACTCTCCTCTTCTTCGATCTAGCCAAACCATCAAACCCTTTTGAGCATGTAGTCTATTTTCAGCTTCATTAAATACAATTTTTGCATGTTTTTCAAAAACATCTTCACTAACTTCTAATCCTCTATAAGCTGGTAAACAATGTAAAAACTTAGCATCATCTTTTGCTAAACTCATCATTTTTTCATCTACCATAAACCCATTGAAAATTTTAATTCGTTCCTCTTTTTCATCTTCTTGACCCATAGATGTCCATGTATCGGTAGTCACAACAGTTGCATCTTTAACTGCAACTTGGGGATCGTATGTTGTGATAATTTTTGCACCACTTTGTTTGGCTATCTCTTGTGTTTGTTTTAACACATCTGCATCTACTTCGTAACCTTTTGGAGTAGCAATGCGAAGCTCAAACCCTAGTTTAGCAGCTAACATCATCCAAGAGTGTGTCATATTATTCCCATCACCTACATATGCAGCTACTATATCTTTACTTGAACTATTTTCAACCAAAGTCATATAATCAGCCAAAAGTTGAACTGGATGGTAAGAATCAGTAAGTCCATTAATTACAGGTACTTTAGAATAAGAAGCAAACTCTTCGATCATAGAATGTTCATAAGTTCTTATCATTACCATATCACACATACTAGAAATAACTCTTGCTGTATCTTTTACAGGCTCACCACGCCCAAGGTGGATATCACGGTTAGATAAAAAAAGTGCATGACCACCAAGCTGAAACATTCCAGTCTCAAAACTGACACGAGTTCTTGTTGAACTTTTT
>Ga0193953_1000887_pt1 | contig 14908 bp, 11 predicted proteins | sample BB_4_MG_FD_140325 | JGI IMG/M metagenome (GOLD analysis project Ga0193953, IMG submission 140325) | Microbial mat bacterial communities from the Broadkill River, Lewes, Delaware, United States - BB_4_MG | ecosystem: Environmental > Aquatic > Freshwater > River > Microbial mats | place: USA... | reverse complement strand
ATCGATGGATCCGAAGTCCATTGTTCTATCCGTTGAACTAAGGGTGCTAGATGCAATATTTATTATAGCTGATAATCCTTATTTATTCAAGGTTAGAACTTTTAAATTATTTATTTTTTAGCTTGTCCGTATGTTCTAAATCTTTCTTTCATTAATGTCATTTCTTCATCAGGTAAAATTACTGGTTCACCCATGCTTTTACATCTGCAATATAATTCACAGCAGAATTCAATTTCTTCTGCAATATTAAATGCATTTTCAATGCAATCTGCACCAGTTAATAAACCATGATTTGCTAATAATACAGCTTTTCTATCTTTCATTGCTTCAAATGCATTTTCAGCTAATGGCTTTGTTCCAAATGTTGCATATGGAGATACTCTTACATCTGGACCTGCAAATGCTACTAAATAATGAAGTGCTGGAAGTTCCCAATTCATGCATGCCATTGTAGAAGCAAACACAGAATGACAATGAACAACCGCTTGAATATCATCTCTTTCTTTATAAAAAATAAGGTGCATACTAATTTCAGATGATGGAGTACGATGTCCCTCTACAATATTTCCATCTAAATCTACAATTACTATGTCTTCTAATTGAATTTCAAAGTAATCAATACCTGAAGGTTTTATTGCAACTAATTTTTTCTCAGGATTATAAATACTTAAATTTCCGCCAGTTCCTTTAGTTAATCCCGATGTAACCAATTTCTTACCATATTGAATTATTTTTTCTCTTTCTTCTCTTAATAACATCTTATTCCTCCTATAAAATCATCTTGGCATTTTTACAGCCACAGTCCGCTTCTTCAATCTTTATATTTTTCAAAGTTTTAAGCATAATATTCATGCCTTCTTCTTTTGCTGTTTTTAATGCCTTATTAATGTCGTGAAATATTGCCCCTTCGCAATTAAATCCAGTACACCAGTTGCTTATTAATCCAATGGCTGCATAATGCATTTCCATCTCTTTTGCCAAAACAACTTCTGGCACATTAGTCATTCCAACAATATCTCCACCTATTTTATGATAGAATTTAATTTCTGCAGGTGTTTCAAATCTTGGTCCTTCTGCACATACATATGTTGCACCTTCTTTAAGATTAATACTAAGCTTTTGTGCTTGAGCTTTCATTTCTTTTCTTAAAAACTTGCAATATGGATCTGACATATCAGTATGAACTACCTGTCCATCATCTCCATCAAAAAATGTAAATGCTCTTCCCTTAGTAAAATCTAAAAAGTCTTCAATTAAAACTAAATCTCCAACTTGATAATTAGAATTACAAGAACCAACTGCACATGTCGCTAAAACTATTTCAACTCCTAATTCTTTAAGTGCTGCCATATTAGCTTTATAATTGATTTTATGTGGTGGAGTTCCATGTTCCTTGCCATGTCTAGCTAAAAAAACAATTTCTTCTCCATCAATTTTTACAATATCAACTAAAGCTTCTCCATATTTAGTACTTATACTTTCAGTTCTACTTTCAGTGCTAGCATCGTATACCCCTGTACCACCAATTATTGCCTTCTTCATAAAACCCTCCTACATTTGAGAAACTAATCTTTTTAATTGTTTCTCTGTTTCTATTAACACTTCCATTTCATCTGCAAAGCTTATTTTATGATTTTCCATTAAAATTCTTCCATCACAAATAACTGTCTCAACATCTGATGCTTGAGCTGAGTATACTAGCGATGAAATTAATCTATTTCTAGGATAAAAATGTGGTTTTTCAATATCTAATAAAATCATATCTGCTTTATAACCCTCTTTAATCATTCCCACATCTTTAAGATTTAATGCCTTTGCACCATTTATTGTTGCCATTTTTAACGCTTCAATAGTTGATACTGCTAATGGATCTTGATGAGTCGCTTTATGCAATAACCCTGCATAGTTAATTTCTTCAAACATATTTAAATTGTTATTACTTGCAGCTCCATCTGTTCCTAACGCAACATTAATTCCTCTATCTAACATTTCTTTTACTGGTGCAAATCCATTAGCCAATTTCATATTACTTCCTGGATTATGAAGCACATGCACATTTTTTTCTTTCATAATATCTAAATCTTCTTCTGTTACATGAACGCAGTGCGCTGCTACTACATGTCCATCTAATAATCCCAATTCTGCAACTCTCTTAATAGGAGTCATTCCAAATTGTTCAATACTTTCATCCACTTCTCTTTTACTCTCACTTAAATGAATATGCAATCCAACATTTAACTCATCTGCAAGTTTCTTTGAACGTTTTAGATATTCATCATCACATGTATATGGCGCATGAGGTGCAACAAAGAAAGTAATTCTACCATTTTCTGCATTATTGTATTTTTTATAGATTTCTCTAACTTCATCTTCTTTGCTAGTATCTGAATCTTTATCTCCCGATAAGCCTCTTCCTAATACACTTCTAATTCCAACCTTGCTACAAGCCTTAATCATATCCTCTAAAAAGAAATACATATCATTAAAACATGTCACTCCACTCTTTATAGATTCAATAAGAGCTAAAAGAGTTCCCCAATAAACAGATTCGGAATCTAATTGTTCTTCAATCGGCATTACTCTTTCAAATAACCACTCATGAAAAGGAAGATCGTCGGCATAGTTTCTAAACAAAGTCATTGGCATATGTGTATGTGCATTTACTAGCCCCGGCATTAATAACTTTCCTTTTCCGTCAATTGTCTTATCCGCTACAAAATCTTTTGGTTTTTCACCTACAAAGACAATACGATTTTCTTCAACACCTACCGATATGTTTTCTCTAAACATATTTTCATCATTCATAGTAAGTGTATTAACATTTTCAATTAATAATTTCATTTTAGCCCTCCTACTTTGTTCACAAATTATCCCAGCAAAAAGCTTCTATATCTATATTGTCAGACATATGACCACCTGTTGTAAAGAGTTATTTTTCATACAACCTTTCAAATGGCTTTATATCAACATTTATCTTTTTAAAAAAATTATAGATACCTGTGCTCTAAAAAATATCCATCACTATTTATCTCTAAAACTCCATAAGTACCATCATCTCCATAGGCACTTCCTGGATTAAAATAACATATTCCACTATTCATTTCTTTATATGGAATATGTGTATGCCCAAATAGTGCAATATCTACCTCATTTTCTTCTGCAGCACTTTTAAATAATTGCATTCCGCTCTTTACTCTATAGATATGTCCATGAGACATCAATATTCTAAATCCGCCCAAACTTATTATTTCTTCTTCTGAACTCCATGAATCAATCACATCACAATTTCCCTTTACCCATTTTACATCACATATATTTAGACAAAGTAAATCTTCAGCATCCTTTGAAAAATCACCTAAATGCAAAATCCCATCTGGTTTCTCTCTTTCTAAAGCTTCAATAAATCTCATTATATCTCCATGAGAATCACTAACTACAAGATATTTCATTAAAGTATCTCTCCTAATAATTTTTTTAGTTTTTGAAGTGCTCTCCCTCTGTGACTTATACTATTTTTTTCATTATCTGTGAGTTCAGCAAATGTTTTTTTATAATCATCTACATAAAAAATAGGATCGTATCCAAATCCATTAGTTCCTCTTTTTTCAGCCAAAATATATCCTTCAACTGTTCCTTTTACGGTATATTCTTTGCCTTTTTCATCAATAAGTGCAATAACTGTGCTAAATTGTGCAGTTCTTTTATCATAAGAAATATTTTCTAATTCTTCTAACATCTTATTGCAATTATCATCATATGTTGCATCTTCTCCAGCATATCTAGCAGAATAAACTCCTGGTCTTCCATCTAATGCATCAACAAATAATCCCGTATCATCCGAAATAACAAATCCACCTGTTTTTTCCCAAAGCGCTTTTGCTTTTTTTAAAGCATTTCCTTCTAAGGTATCCTTATCCTCTAAAACATCAAAATCGCTAAATCCAATTTCATCTTTACTTTGAATTTGAAGATTTAAGTCATTTAAAATCTTTTTGATTTCTTCAAGTTTATGCTTATTTCCACTAGAAACAATAAGTTTTTTCGTCATATCTTTTCTCCTTTATATAATTTCTATATTTAATATTCATTTATTTCAAAACAAGCTGATGCTTGTGATTTACACTAGCAACAGCTGTTTTAAGTTTATATGTTGTTTTAAATCTTTATTTCCAAAACTCTAAAGATACTATATCTTTTAAAGCTTCCTTTTGAGCATTCATTAAGTCTTTATTTCCATCTTCCGCTAATTGCAATAAATTAATTAATGCATTTTTGGTAAATGGCGCTTTTTCTCCAGTTCCCTGAATTTCAATTATTTCTCCATCACTTGACATTATAACGTTCATATCTACATGTGCTGCTGAATCTTCTTCATAACATAAATCTAATAATTCTTCACCCTCAACAATTCCTACACTTACTGCGGATAATCCACATCTAAGTGGCATTGTTTCGATTTGACCCTCTTCTTTTAATTTTTGCAAAGTATCAACTAATGCTACAAATGCTCCTGTAATTGATGCCGTTCTTGTTCCTCCATCTGCTTGCAATACATCACAATCAATCCAAATAGTTCTTTCGCCTAATTCTTCTAACTTAACAACTGATCTAAGCGCTCTTCCTATTAGTCTTTGAATTTCTTGACTTCTTCCATCTACTCTATTGCGTTCTCTAGATTTTCTTGTAATACATGAACTAGGTAACATAGAATATTCAGCTGTAAGCCATCCTCTATTTTCACCCTTCATAAATCTTGGTACTTTTTCCTCTACCATTGCTGTACAAAGCACCTTTGTATCTCCACATTCAATTAATACACTTCCATCTGCATGTTTAGTTACATGCCTTTCAATTGATATTTTCCTAATTTGATTGTTTTCTCTACCGTCAATTCTCATTTAAACGTCCTTTCTTACTAACCCTCTGGATTAACTTCTTTGTATTTAAAGTACTCATCTATCGCATCAGCAAGAGCTCTTGCCGCTTTTTGATGATAACTATCTTTTCTAACCATTATTTCTTCTTCTTTATTTGTTAAACATCCAAGTTCTGCTAAAGCTGCAATCATTTTAGTTTCTCTTAAAACCACAACCCCAGATCTTTGCCTAATTTTTAAGTCATTTACACCTAATTGACCTAATAATTGTTCCTGAATTATTTTAGATAATGTATATTGATGATATTCTTCTTTAACTTCACTTTCATATGATGGACAGTAAAGAGTCATTATTCCTTTCATGCTCTTTTGCGGTAGTGCATTAAAGTGAATACTAATAAATAAATCTCCACCTATTTCATTTGCAAGCTCTGCTCTTTCATACTTATTAATTGAATTATCATTCTTTCTTATCATTACAGTCTCATAACCCATATTATCTAAATAGACTTTAAGATATTCTGCAACCTTTATTGTTAAATCCTTTTCAAAAACACCACTATATGGAGAAATAGCTCCTGGATCTGTTCCACCATGCCCTGCATCAATCAATACTTTCTTTCCTGTTATTTCAACTTTTTTAGGTGTTATATTTAATAATAAACTAGAACCATTCCCATCATAATTATAAATAATTGGTTTCTTAAATTTAAATTTATAATACCACTTTGATGAAATTTTTGATATATATCCAGCTTCTAATAAATCATCTTTTTCAAAAGAAGCAATCTCTTCAATATTTGAAGGTGGATTATCTATTCTAATTCTTAATTCTCTTATTTCTTCATTATAGCTAATATCATTTGTATTAGAATTATAAAGAAGACCTATATTTAATTTATCATCACTTTTTTGCCATACATATGCTTTATCAAGTGGTTTTTCTTGATTTTCTTCTTGTGTATTTTCTTGACTATCATTTGAATTTGGAGCAGTATTTCCATTATATATTCTAAGAATATTTCCATCTTGAATAACTTTTATATTAGTATCTGATGCATTTAAATCTAATACAACTCTTAAAACATATACATTTTCACTATAATGCCCCGATGGATTAAATTGTGAAGTTCTAATTCCATCTACAAAACTATTTTGAATAGGAAATTCTCTAACTCCTTCTGGTAATTTTAAATCCATTAAATCAATTACCAAACGGTCTGGATTATCAAGTTTCATTAAATGATAATCAACTCTATTTTTAGCTTCAATTTCCAAATAATCTTGATTTCCATCATTTAATGATCTAATAGTCTTTAAATCTCCCGAAACTTCAATTTCTTCTGTCTTTATAACCTCTGATTGACCCTTTAATACTCCAATCATTCTAATTCTAATTCCATTTTGCGTTTTTTCTATTCTATATGGAGTTTGATAATTTAAATCCAAAATAAATCTTGTCTTTTCTTCAATTTGATCGCTATAAATTCTTATAGCTTTGGCAAAATCGAGCGACAAATCTTTTTTAAATATATTATTATCATTATAAAATCCTACTGGCATTTCATTTAATTGATAATCAAATAAATCCAAAACAATTCGATCAGGTTCAACCAATATAAAATCATTATAACTTTGTGATTCTGAAACATTTAGATTTAAACAATAATCCTTTCCATCTCCACAAACACTTAAAAAACTTCCCATATTTTCATCTTTTACTGTATTAGATGTATCTTCTAATGAGCTCTTTTTGTTTTTAATACTTGCCTCAAATCTATCTCCATCCCAATCAACGGAACAATTCATAAACTCTGATACAAATCTTAAAGGAACCATCGTTCTTTGAACTAAATTGCCATTAGAATTAATCCCCATTAATTTTGCAGGAACATTATATGGCATTGCTTCTATTCTTCCATTATTATAAATTTGATCTTGATCTATAAAAATATCCAATTCATTTTCTTTATAATTAATTCTTGCTCTTTTTAAATCTTCATCCCATGTAACTTTTCCACCTAATGTTTCAACAATAAATCTTAAAGGAACCATAGTTCTCTCATTATAAATAACGGGCGGAACATCGAAAAGCATAACTGCTCCATCTAATAAAACTTGCACTTTATTTGTAATAATTTCATTTCCATCTACATTTATTTTAGTTTTACTTGGCTCTGCAAAACTAACATTAATTAACAATAATAAAACAAAAATAATTCCGATTATCCTCTTCATCAAACCCCCACTTTCTCTACTTCTCTTATTATACTTTATATATGGCTGATTCTCAACGATTAAACCTTATTAATTTTATGTATTAATTTTCTTATATCTATATATGTTATAATTTTGTAAGGAGGCGTTTATATGAAACTACATAGAATAAAATTTTTGGCAGTAATTTTAATTTTGGTATTATTACTCACACCTACTTTTAGTATTTCAAATACTTCTTTTATAGGTGAATCTCAAGGTAAATCTGGTTCTGTAAAGATAAATATTATATTAAATAACGAACTAGATAGTTTTAAAGATATTACACTTGAATCCTTCTCTGATGCAGGTTTTGCTAAAAGGAGTGTTTTATATTTAAAGGATGAAATGATTAAAAGAAATGATTATAAGCTAGATGCAATTTCTGGCGCAACAATAAGTACAAGTGCTTTTATTAAAGCTGTTAAAGATGCAGTTGAAAGCAATAATATTAAACTTAAAAAAAACAATTACACTACTTCTCAATATAAAGATAGCAAAGAAGAAATTGTTGTTGTAGGTGGTGGTGTAGCTGGATTAACTGCAGCGATTTCAGCAAGCGAAGCGGGTAAATCTGTTGTATTACTAGAAAAAATGCCATTCTTAGGTGGTAATTCAGTCTATGCAACTGGTGGAATTAACCTATGTAACACTCCACTTCAAGAAAAAAACAATATTAAAGATTCAATTGATTTATATTACAATGACACATTAACTGGTGGTCACAATATAAATAATAAAGACTTAGTTCACACTCTTGCCAATATGAGTCTTAATAATTACAATTGGTTAACTGATAATATTTCCTGTGAACTAGAAGATTTAGGTATGTTAGCTGGTGCATCTGTAAAAAGGGCACATAGACCAAAAGGCGGTTATGCAATTGGCGATTATTTATTTTCAAAATTATATAAGAAAGCATCTACTTTACCTATAGATATACGAATTGAAAATAAACTTGATTCTGTAAAAACTCTTAATAATGGATTTGATTTAACAATTAAATCTAATGATTATAGCTACAATATAACTTGTGATAAATTAATCTTGGCAACTGGCGGATTTGGAGCAAATAATAGTTTAATAAAAGAACTTAATCCCGATTTAAAAGATTACTCTACTACAAATCATCCTGGCGCAACTGGTGATGCAATCTCTTGGGCAAAAGAAAACAACTGGGGTTTAAGAGATTTAAAAGAAATTCAAATTCATCCAACTGTAACAATTTCATCTGGCACTATGATTACAGAAGCAGTAAGAGGAAATGGAGCAATTCTAGTAAATAAAGAAGCTCAAAGATTTGTAGATGAACTTAATACAAGAGATGTTGTATCAAAAGCAATTATCGCTCAATCTGAGCAAAAAGCATATTTAATATTTGATCAAAATATATACGATTCATTAGGGGCAATCATTAATTATGATAAATCTGGACTTTTAGTTTCTGGAGACACTTTGGTAGATTTAGCTCATTCACTAAAAATTAATCCAATTGAACTTTCATCACAATTAGATATTTATAATCGCTCTGTAAAGTTTGATTGGGATCCATATTTTAAAAGAAAAAATCTTCCTGCAGAAATTTCCAAAGCACCATTTTATGGAGTATGTATTTCTCCTGCAATACATCATACAATGGGCGGATTAATTATAGATTCAAGCGGGCATGTGCTAACTTTAGAAGGTAAAATCGTTAAAAATTTATATGCTTGCGGTGAAGTTACAGGTGGACTTCATGGCGGTAATCGCCTTGGCGGAAATGCAATGGCTGATGGCGTTTGTTTTGGTAGAATTGCAGGTAATACTGCTGCAACTGAATAATTTAAACCCTGCTAGAAATACTCTAGCAGGGTTTTTTACTATCTATTTAAAAGTTCTAAAAATTCACTTGCTTTCATAAGCTTAACGCCTAATTCTTCAGCCTTTTTTAATTTGCTTCCGGCTTTTTCTCCATATATAAGCAAATCTGTTTTTTTAGATATTGAAGATACTGATTTCCCACCTAATTTTTCAACCATTTCTTTGGCTTCATCTCTAGATAATCCTTCTATACTTCCAGTAACTACAACTTTTTTATCTTTTAAAGGTCCATCTTGATCAATATCATTTTCTTCTTTAATTATTTTAATACCTATTGCCAAAAGTTCATTTATTTCATTTCTTATTAATTCATCTCCAAAAAATGAAACTATACTTTGTGCAACTGTATTTCCTATATCTCTAATTTCAATTAAATCTTCTTCTTTTGCATTTATAATAGCATCCAAACTTGTAAAGACTTTTGCTAAATCCTTTGCTGTTTTAACGCCTACATTTGGAATACTAAGCGAATAAATAAATCTATTTAATGTGCATTCTTTACTATTTTCAATTGCTTCAAGCAATTTTTTTGATTTTTTATCTCCAAATCTCTCTAATTCAACTATTTCATCGTATTTTAAATTATATATATCTAAAATGCTATTTAATGCCAGTGAATCATTTAATTGCATAAGAGTCTTTTCACTTAATCCCTCTATATTCATAGCATTTCTTGATGCATAATGAATCAGCTTATTTATTAATTGAGGTTTGCAACCTAAAGCATTTTGACAAAATATATGAACACCATCTTTTTGAAGCAATGTACCACATGCAGGACATACTTTTGGCATTACAATTTCTTCGCCAATATCTTCTTCTCCTTCAACTATTCCCATTATTTCTGGAATAACATCATTAGAACGTCTAATCCAAACTCTTGCGTTTTTCCTAACATTTTTTCTTAAAATATCTTCATAATTATTAAGAGTTGCTCTTGAAACAGTTACCCCTCCAATTTCAATTGGTTCTAGTATTGCCGTAGGAGTTATTTTACCTGTTCTTCCAACATTCCACTCTACGTCAAGCAGTTTAGTTGTTCTCTCTTCTGCCTTAAATTTATAGGCAATAGCCCACCTTGGAAACTTTTGAGTAAATCCTAAACTATCTCTTAATGATTTATCAAATACTTTTATAACCATTCCATCTGTTAACACATCTAATGAATGTCTTATTTCATCTTGTTTTTCAATTTCTTTTGTTAGTTCATTAATATTGTCAAAGATTTTAAGATATGGATGAACCTTTAGTTTATTATCCTTTAGAAAATCTATCATTGCTTGATGATTTTCAAATTCTTTTCCCTCTATATATCCTATATTATAAAAATATGCAGAAAGATTTCTTTTAGCAGTAACCACTGGATTTAAATTTCTAAGCGCCCCAGCAACTCCATTTCGTGGATTTTTTAAAGGTTCTTCAGCATTTAAATTATATTTTTCAAATGCACTTAATGGCATAAGTCCTTCACCTTGAATTTCCATTAATCCTTTATATGGTATTCTAAGAGGAATGCTTTTTATAGTCTTTACTTGCGCTAAAATACCTTCCCCAATTTCTCCATTGCCCCTAGTTGCAGCTTGAACTAAAAGTCCTTTATCATATGTTAAATTAAGAGTTAATCCATCAAACTTATATTCAAGTGTATAATATATTTTACTCTCTTCAATTTCTAACTCTTTTATTTTTCTTTTAATTCTATTATCCCAGTCAATCAATTCTTCAAATGACTGAGCTTTATCTAATGACCATAGTGGTGCAATATGTTTGTGTTTTTCAAATCCTTCTAATAATGCAGCTCCAACTCTTTGTGTGGGTGAAGCTTCTAACACTCCATATTCCTTTTCTAAAACTACTAACTTATCATATAATTCATCGTATTCACTATCGGTTACAATAGGATTATCAAGCGTATAATAATGATAATTTAATCTATTTAATTCTTTAATTAGATTTTCCATTTCTTTTATTTTATTCATATTAATACCCCTTATAATATTTCTAAAGGTGCAAATGACAACATAAGTTTTTTAATTCCATTATTCTCAAATGCAATTGTAAGTGCCTTATCTTCTCCAGCGCTTTTTATATTTACTATAGTCCCAGTGCCAAATTTCTTATGTCTTACTTTCATTCCTATATTAAGTTCATTTGTTTCACTCTTTTCAACTTTTGGACTTTCAAAATTCATTTTTCCGCCAGTAAAAAACTGTTTTTTAGCTTCTTTTTCAATTTGTCTCATTTTTTCTACGGCTCTAATTCCAACTCCATCTTGCAAACTAGCTGGAATTTCTCTTACAAATCTTGAAGGTGCATTCACCTGAAATTTACCATATAGATTTCTTTGCTTAGCAAATGAAACATGTAATATATTTTCAGCTCTTGTTATCCCAACATATGCAAGTCTTCTTTCTTCTTCAAGATCTTCAGGGTCATAATTTGTTCTAGCTGATGGAAATAAGTTTTCTTCCATTCCAGTCATAAATACTATAGGAAATTCTAATCCCTTTGCTCCATGGAAAGTCATAAGGATAACAGTTTCTTTATCATTTTCTTCAGTTTTATCTACATCGCTTAGTAAAGCCATATCTGATAGGAATTGTGTAAGAGTATGTTCCCCTATATTATTTAAAAATTCCTTCATTACTCCACCAAATTCCATTAAGTTTTCAATTCTACTTTTTGACTCTACACTATCATCTGCCTTTAACATATCCATATATCCAGATTTGTTTAATATTTCCTCAAATAATTCAAATACATTTAATGATTTAGCACATTTTTGATAATGAAGTATTTCAATATAAAATTCTTCTATTTTTTCTTTAATTCTTTTTGATAATCCAACTTCATTAATAACCTCTAATGTTTCAAATAAGGACAATCCATTTTCTTCTGCAAATTTATTTAATTTAGCTAAAGTAGTATTTCCAATACCTCGTTTAGGAGTATTAATTATTCTAAGCAAGCTAATATTATCTCTTTCATTCTCTACAACTCTCATATATCCTAATATATCTTTTATTTCTTTTCTATCGTAGAATTTTAATCCTCCTACAACTTTATATGGTATTCCATCTCTTCTAAATGCATCCTCTAAAGCCCTTGATTGAGCATTAGTCCTATATAATACTGCAAAAGAATTATACCCTATACCTTCATTTTCTTTATATCTTTCAATATTTCTTGTAATATATCCTGCTTCGTCTCTTTCATCGTATGCTTCATATACTTTTATAAGCTCTCCTTCTTTACGAGCTGACCATAAAGTCTTGGCAGTTCTACCTGTATTTCTTGATATAACTGCATTAGCTGCATCTAGTATTATTTGATGAGATCTATAATTTTGTTCTAATTTAACTACTTTTGCTCCTCTAAAATCTTTTTCAAAATCTAAAATATTCCTAACGTCAGCACCCCTCCAAGAATAGATTGACTGATCGGAATCTCCAACAACACAAACATTTTCATGTGCTTTTACAAGCGATTTAATTAATAAATATTGTGCTTTATTAGTATCTTGATACTCATCTACTAATACATATTGAAATTTAGTTTGATACATTTCTAAAACATCTTTAAAATTATTAAATAATTCAACAGTTAAACATAATAAATCATTAAAATCAACTGCATTATTTTCCTTTAATCTCTTTTGATATAATGAATAAACTTTGCTTTTTTCAATTCCATGGGTTTCTCCCTTTGCATAATCTTTATACATATCAGAAGATATCATTTGATCTTTTTGTCTACCTATAAATCCCATCATACTACCTGGATCAAAAACTTTTTCATTTAAGCCTAATGATTTAATACACTGCTTAATAAGAGTTTTTTGATCTTGAGTATCATAAATAACAAAATTACTATTATAACCTAATTTATCTATATGTCCTCTTAAAATTCTAACGCAAACTGAATGAAAAGTGCCAACCCACAATCCATCAACTTTAAATGGTAATAAACCCTCTATTCTATTTTTCATTTCCTTTGCAGCTTTATTGGTAAATGTTACTGCCAAAATTCTATATGGTGGAACTTTTTTTTCTTCTATTAAATATGCAATTCTATGTGTTAAAACCCTTGTTTTTCCAGAACCTGCACCTGCTACAACTAATAGTGGACCTTCCGTAGTTTCTACAGCCTCTCTTTGTTCAGGGTTTAAATGCGTTAAATCCATATATTTCTCCTTCCAAACACTTTTTATTTATTGTAATCTCTTTATTATATCATACTTTAATTTATAAAAAAGATCGTATGTTCGAATAAAAGCACTTGACTTATTTTAATATATCTGATATTATTTCGTTTAATTAATGCAATGATAGTGAAAATATTAAAGCAATTCATATTAAAGAGAGTCGCGTTGCTGTGAAGCGATATATGATCTTTATTATTTATCCCACTTGAGCATTTGTACTGAATTTAGTAAGTACAAACGATTGATCTCGTTAACGATCTAGGATTGTTGGATCCGAACAGTGGCGCTTAGCGCAAACAAGGTGGTACCGCGAAATTTCGTCCTTGACCGTAGGGTCAAGTTTTTTTTTACCCACTTTTAGGATCCTTCCATCAAAAAATACAAAGGAGGATCATATGAAAAATAAGCAAACTCACTACGAAAAAATTTTAGAGGCAAAAAAACTAATTTCACCCTATTTATCTAAAACTCCATTAATATATAGTAAACCATTTTCTGATGAAACTAATAATCAAATATATATTAAGCCTGAAAATCTTCAAAAAACAGGGGCTTTTAAAATACGTGGAGCCTTTAATAAACTTTTAAATCTTCCTGCCGAAGACTTAAAAAAGGGAGTTATTACTGCATCAGCTGGAAATCACGCTCAAGGAGTTGCCTTAGCTTCAAAAGAATTAGGTGCAACTGCAACAATTGTAATGCCTAAAGCCACACCAGTTATTAAAGTAAATGCAACTAAGGCTTATGGTGCAAATGTTGTTTTACATGGCAATGATTATGATGAAGCTTATGAACATTCAAAAAAACTTGAAAAAGAGTTAAATTTAACATATGTTCATCCATTTGACGACTATGACATTATATATGGACAAGGTACAATTGCAATTGAAATATATGAAGAATTAAAAGATGCCGACTTTTTATTAGTTCCAATAGGTGGCGGTGGATTAATAAGTGGAATGGCTATTGCCGCAAAGCATTTAAATCCAGCTATTCAGGTATTAGGTGTTGAACCAGAAGGTGCCATGTCTATGAAAACTTCTTTAAAAAACAAACAAAACACCTCTCTTCCACATGTTCAAACAATTGCAGATGGAGTTGCGGTAAAAAGAGTTGGAAATAAGACATTTTCTATGGTCAATCAATTAGTTGATGGCATTATCACCGTATCTGATTACGATATAATGGATAGTTTTCTATTTTTCTTAGAAAAACATAAAATGGTATGCGAAAGTGCAGGAGCTCTTTCCTTAGCTGCATTAAAGAAAATGTCTGTAGTAAATAAAAAGGTAGTTTGTCTTGTATCTGGCGGTAACATTGATATGGTAACAGTTTCATCTATGATTACAAAAGGATTGCTATCTAGAAACCGTATTTTTTGTTTTTCAGTAGATTTACCTGATACACCAGGAGAATTATTAAAAATAGCTTCTCTTCTTGAACAAAATCAAGCTAATGTTATTAAATTAGACCATAATCAATTTCAAAATTTAGATAGATTTATACATGTTCAATTACAAGTAACCGTAGAAACTTCAGGCATTGAACAAATAAATACGCTTAAGCAAAGTCTTAAAGATGCAGGTTATTCAATAAAACAAATATATTAAAAAAAGGGCTGTATTAGTATCAAATTTACTAATACAACGCCCTCTTTTACCATTCTCTTTTATACATATATTCCAAAAGATTTTTTAAATAAACTTTTTGCT
>Ga0193953_1000883_pt1 | contig 14929 bp, 8 predicted proteins | sample BB_4_MG_FD_140325 | JGI IMG/M metagenome (GOLD analysis project Ga0193953, IMG submission 140325) | Microbial mat bacterial communities from the Broadkill River, Lewes, Delaware, United States - BB_4_MG | ecosystem: Environmental > Aquatic > Freshwater > River > Microbial mats | place: USA... | reverse complement strand
CGACGACCAGGGATGGAGGGTAGAGATAAAAAAGTATCCAAAATTAACAGCTACACAGACGACCGTATTTCACGATAAGTTTAATGAACCCGCTGGGCGAAGCGGGTTTTATACACAGGAACAATTAAAGGATCTGGTTAGATATGCAGCAGACCGAAACATTACCATCGTGCCCGAAATTGATTTGCCGGGGCATTGCTGGCCCGCTATGATTGCTTATCCGGAGTTAAGTGTGAATCAAAAGACGGATCCACCCTATGTTTTTCCGTTCCTGGCATCCTGGGAAATATGGGGTAATCAGCGTACACCCAATACTTTTGATGCAACCAATGAAGAAGTATATAGATTTCTGGATGATGTATTTGAAGAGTTAACCGCTATTTTTTCATCAGAATATATTCATTTTGGCGGCGATGAGGTGAAGTTTAGTGTGTGGGATGAGGCCCCTCATGTTCAGTGTTTTATTAAAGAACATGGCTTCGAATCCAATAAAGATTTACAATCCTATTTTGTTGCAAGGATTTGTAACATTATTAAAGCAAAGGGACGAAAACCAATCGGCTGGAATGATATTTTAGAAGGAGATCATGAGCCTATCCGGGGAGCCGCCATTATGTCCTGGATCGGCGAACATGCCATTAAAGAAGCTGCCGAAAACGGATTTTATACGGTAGCGACTCCAGCTGGCTTTTTATATACCGATATCACTCAAGCTGATCGTAATGATGGTACCATGGCAGATCTGGCTTATAACCATATTAATTCCCTTGAACGACTATATGGCTATGAACCAACAAGAGGTTTAGCGGAAGATCACAAACATTATGTGTTGGGCGTTCAGGCCAATATGTGGCCTGCCATACCCCAGGAGGTAAAGGATGTGAATGTGCAGAATTTTCCACGCCTGCTTGCACTTGCCGAAATTGGATGGAGTGCTGAAGGTGATAAGGATTTTAATGAATTTGAGGAACGTCTGGAAACCCATTATCCCCGTTTGGACGCATTAAAAGTCGATTATTACCGGCCCGGCGGATACATAACCGGAACCTGGTCGCCGGAGAGTTTGACCACTGAATTTGCGCCCCTGGAGTGGGATGTCACCCCAAAAGTGTATGCCAACGGTCGTATCAATGCAGCCTTCTTTTATACGGAAGGCGAAAACTTTATGGATATCCGGAAAGTTGAGTTGCTGGAAAACGGGAAGGTCATCGCTGTTGATAAACATGATGGATTGGCTGATACCTTTCGGGGCACCCATAAAAGGAAAACCTTTTTCTATGCACTGAAAGTGGATGCCTATAACCCTTCAGCAATATATAAAGTGAGGGCCATTGTTAAAGGGAGAGAAGGTACTGATTCCTATGGGAACTTCACATTCAACCTGTCACCTTATCAACCGTTTAGTGTGGTTGAAACACAATAGGAAAGAATCGCACTTTAACACTTGTTTCGTCTTAGTCATTATTAAATAAAAGAACCAAAATCATTTAAAATGAAAATAATCGTGACCATTATGGGATTACTTTTTATGGTGATCTCATTATCACAAGCTCAGGATTTTGAAGAAAATTTTGAGAGTAAAGGTAAAAAGCGCCTTTATTATGACAGTCATTGGTATCAGCTAATGAAATCAGATGATCCCAATGTGCTGGAAGTGATGAAGGCTTACAATGACTTTTTTGAAGGAAAAGAGTTGGTGGAAAGTCTGGAAACCCGCGAGTATAAAAAGTGGCTCCGCAAAATAGGAACCAACTTTGATGCGCAGGGTAACCTGTTGAAAACAACTTCCAATGAAGCCGACCATGGTATTGTAAAAGCAGCTGATAGCCCATTGAAAAGTGCCACCAGTAGCTGGACTTCACTTGGCCCCGATAAAGTGGATATGGTGGCCCCCATGCAAAGTTCTCACATCACGCAAGGAGTGGTGCGCAGTGTGGCCATCCATCCAACCAACGCCAATATTATTCTGGCAGCTTCTGTTTCTGCCGGTATCTGGCGGTCAAGCGATGGAGGAAGTACCTGGAATTGTGTGACGACCGATCTTTTGGTGGGATTTGTAGATGGCATTGCCTTCTGTAAAAATTCACCTAATGTAGTTTATGCAGCTTCCAACTCAGGTGCTCTGAAATCAACTGATGGTGGTTTGTCCTGGAACCAGACTGGTTTGGATTGGACGGGGTATTACCCAAGTGGTGGTGGCGCCAATAATATGGTGGTGGATCCGAATAATCCCGACCGGGCCTACATGGCTGCAACATGGGGCCTATATACAACCAGTAACGGCGGAGCCAGCTGGAATCAGATGTTCAACCGCGAAACATGGGATGTGGAGATGCATCCTTCCAATTCTGCGGTTATCTATGCGGCTTTGAGCAATGGCCAGGACTGGAGCAACCGCTGGGTCGAATTCTGGCGCTCGGATGATTATGGTGAAACCTGGACCAATGTGTTACAAGGGTATCCCACAAAGGGTGCCAATGAAAACATGGCACGTGCCGAAATTGGGGTATCTGCTGCGGCTCCCAATAATGTTTGGGTGGTATGTCCCGGTGGAGCTAATATAGGAAGTTCCAACCAGGTAGAGGGCATCCATGGCATTTATAAGTCTACAGACTCGGGGAGTACGTTCGGGCATCTGTGCTGTGGATCCGAAGGCGTTGAAACCACTCCTTCAGCCGCTGCTCCCAACATGATTGATTACGATGAAGATGGTTTAGGTACCAATGGCGGACAATATAGCTGGTGTATGGCCTTTGCAGTGTCGGATACCGATCCGGATTACATGCTGATTGGAGGTATCAATGTATGGAAGACCACCGATGGAGGAGCCACCTGGAGCTGTGTCAAGCGGGGACATCCACAATCCAGTAATAAATGGACGCATTATGATATCCAGGGCATTACCATCCAAGGCAATCATTCCTGGATTACGACAGATGGCGGTATGCACTATTCATCCGACCAATGCGCAACCATTACCAATAAAAGTTTTGGTTTTGTAGGCATTGAAGTGTGGGGATTCGACCAGGGCTGGAAATCTGATATCATGGGAATTGGTATGTATCATGGCCCGGTTTTGATCCGTGATGATAAAACCTACGATGGCTGGTATATGAGCTCAGGAGCCGATGCCGGGACTGTAATGGTCAATAAGGGTGATGATCAATATCTCTATGCCCGTCCCTGGGGAAGTGTGAAGATTACCCGATCCACCGACCGGATGACGCAACCTGTGGTGGTGGATCTGGGGGCCAATTGCCCCAAATACATGAATCCCATTGAAACCTTCCAACACCGCTATTATCATACCTTTTACACTTTTGATGGAAGCAAAGTACTAAAGACCACTGACAATGCTTCGAGCTGGAGCGAGGTGAAAGATTTTGGCAACGGGTATAATAATGTGAACCGCATTACCACAGGTTACCTGGATCCGGATGTGGTGTGTGTGATCGTGAACTGGAATACCGTTTACCAATCGACTGATGGAGGTGTGAGTTGGATCAACATCACACCTTCCTCCACCGTTTCGATGGGTAAAAGTTTCTCCAATATCGCCATAGATGGCACTGACTCGAAGATTATGTGGGTGACCATGGGTGGAAAGCAAAGTGATGTAAAGGTTTTGAAAACCACTGATGGTGGTAGTTCCTGGACGGATTATTCAGGGCCGGCTGATAACCTGCCCTCTTACCAAATCAATCACATTGCCCATCAGATTGGGACGAATGGCGGTGTTTATATCGCCAACTCAGCCGGTGTGTGGTATCGGAATAATTCCATGTCTGAATGGCAGGCATTTAACAACGGTCTACCTGTGGCTACCGATACATGGTACATTCGTTTGAACTATGCTAAAAATAAGATTCGTATTGGAACGCTTCGGGGTGTGTGGGAAAATGAATTGTATGAGAACTCCTCAACAGTAGCCAATGCCATGGTGGCAACAGGCAATGTAGATGTAAATGGACCAGTCACCTTTGTAGATCATTCGGTGGTACTGGATAATGCGACCTATGCCTGGTCATTTCCAGGTGGAACACCGGCCACTTCAACCGATGAAAAACCCCAGGTCACTTATGCCGAAGCTGGTGTCTATGATGTATCCCTAACCGTTACTGATGCCAATGGCAGCAACAGCCGTACGTTCAATGATATGATCTCTGCTTCTGTGGGGCAATCGGTCATTGATAAATCCAACTGGGTCCTCCAATCTGTTGATAGTGAGCATGCAGGGAATGAGGCCGCGTTGGCGTTTGACAATAATACGACCACTTATTGGCATACCCAATGGAGTCCGACATCACCTACTTACCCTCATGAAATACAAATTGACCTGGGTGAAAGTTATAACCTTGAAGCATTCAGCTATCTTCCCCGACAGGATGGCGGCCATAATGGAATGATCAAGAATTATGAGTTTTATGTATCAGATGATGGTTCCAATTGGAGAACAGCAGTTGTAACTGGTTCCTGGAATAGCAACGCTGATTTGAAAAAAGTGTTCTTTCCCACTAAAAATGGTCGATACATTCGTTTAGTTGGTGTATCCGAAATAAACGGCAATGCCTGGGCCTCAGCAGCTGAAATTGATGTATATGGTACTCCGGGTTCAGGAAGCAGTACCGATCCGAATTTGTTTATTAATTATGTCGACAGTGAACAATCGGGCGAAGGGGCTATTCTGGCTATTGATGACAATGCCAATACTTTCTGGCACACCCAGTGGAGTCCTTCATCTCCTGATTATCCGCATGAGATAATATTGGATCTTGGCGCTAAATACATGGTATCTGGTTTCAAGTACCTGCCGCGTCAGGATGGAAGTGAAAACGGACATGTAGCAGGCTACGAAATCGATGTCTGCACCAATACCAGTTTTAATAATCAGACCAAAGTAGCCAGTGGTACCTGGACTTATAGCATAGATGAGAAAGAGGTGAACTTCTCTGCGAAGGAAGGACGTTATGTAAGATTTCTGGCTACCTCAGAAGTGAATGGTAATCCATGGGCTTGTGCAGCTGAGCTGTATGTCATCACAAACTCGCTGATCCACACATCAATCCCGGTGTCAGATCAGGAAGGGATCGAAATCAAGGTGTACTCTAAGGATCGAATTATTTATTTCCGTCACAATCTGGAGGTAGAAAGTACAGTGCAGATTTTTAGCGTAAACGGCCAGATGATTACCCAAAGGCATCTCAGCATTTATGACAATGAAGTCAATTTTACGAATGCAAGGCCTGGATTATATATCGTCCGTCTGATCGTGGAAGGTAAAATAATTACTAAGAAAGTAGTAGTGCCCTAATGCCAGACCTCTGTAACCAGTAGCATTTATTGGTTGCAGAGGTACTTTAAAACTGATGAAAACCTTTCAATAACTAACATCTCGGTAAAAAATCCAAGCACTCAAAACGAATGAAGAAGATGATGAATAAAACTAAAACATTCTTAATACTGGGATTAGCCTTCATTCTGATTTCTGTTTGTATTTCTGCCCAATCCAATAAAAGTAGTGAAAAGAGTCAAGTAAATCAGTCCAATAATTCAATTACAAACAGGGTTTGCCATTTTAATATGGCAAAGGTTGATTCAAGTATTTTTTCTAATGATACAATAGTGTTTTAAAAAAAAAACTGTCAATCATGAGTATCCCAGGTTAGCACTAAACAAGGATTTTACATTTAGTCTTTTTTACCATGTAAAGCTGGATGCTGTCTTCGTAGTTGATAGTCAGACAGGAATTTATCAGCAAAAAATTATAGAACGATCCGATAAGATGACCGGAACATATGACATTGCCCTTCTGATGGATCATTTGGGAATTATCAGCAGCGAAATCCTGACACTAAAGTTTGAAAATGGAATTTCACAGAATTATAATGTGCTGGACAGAAAAGAGCAAGTTCTGTTTATACTAGACAAATAGAACAGCTTACAAAACACTAAAATTAGTTAGGCCTAAAATCAATGAACTAAAAACGATAAAAGAACATGAAGAATAAAACGAAGATGATACTTTTACTGGCCCTTCTCATGGCAGGATCGGCTTCCGGTTTTGCTCAAAAATGCTGTGAAAACAAAGCGAAAAATATACAATCACCATCGCGAACAGAGGTGATTATACCCATTCATAAGGATCAATTCAGGGAGGCCCACTATCCGCAACGTGTGCAAGGCGGAAACCCAAGAATGGTAGATGATTATTTGCTCTTTGATGGAGCCATGGACGGCAATCGTCAGGTCGATCCGCAAATTGCCGTGGGCGGCGGTTTTGTATTTCATGGTACCAATGCCGGATTAGTCATTTATGATAAGGAGGGGAATTATGTGGATGGGGTGTCGCAAAAACACTTCAACAATGGCATCGATCCCAAACTATTTTTCGATGCACACAACCAGGTGTTTGGATTTGACTTATGGGTTTACTGGGATAGCCTCAAAGTAAAACCTGTCAATATTTCCATTTCCGAAACTAGTAATCCTCGGGGAGCCTGGAATACCTATCCGGTATCAGCTTCGAATGGCGTTGATGGAGGAGGTATTGGTTACAGTAAAAAATGGATTGGATACTCCTTTCCGGGGGGTGAAGAACAAACTTTTGTGTTGAAGATGAGTGAAGCAAAAGCAGGTCAGCCAGCTACTGTTTTTCATTTTAACGGAAGCCTGGGACACCCTGTTTTCACACAGGATGCCATTGAAGACCTCTACTTTTTTAAAGTAACGGATAAGCAATTTATTATTACCCGGGTGACCGAAGGTGAAAATTGTGATCCTGTCTGTGAGCAGGTCAGCGCTAAGCCTCATCAATTGAAGTACATCAATTATCCTCCTCAATCCCCTCAAAAGAATACAGATCAGTTAACCTCATCCGGTGACCGGAATCCCAAAAACCTGGTGTTGCAAAGTGGTTGTATCTGGTTTTCCCAGGCAGTTAATTGCAAGGGGCGTTCAGCGGTTCAATGGCATCAGGTAAAACTGGATGGAACCATTGTTCAGACAGGTTTACTCAGTAGCAATACCTCCAATTATATTCAAACGTCCATTGCCGTCAATAAAAAGAATGATGTATTGGTAGGTTTCCAGGAAACCAATGGCAATATGTATATCAGCCCGCGAATGGCTTTCCGCTATGCCGATGATGCACTCGGTCAATTAAGAGAAATCGTTTCGCTTGGTCATGGAGCTGGCGCCACTAATGGTGTGGCTTGGGGCGATTACAGCGGCAGTATTATAGATGGGGACAACTTAACTGACCTGTGGACCATTCAAAGTATCGCCAATAGTCAGGGAAAGGGAGAAACCGTCATTGTGAAGGTGCCTTTTAATTGATTCGGGCTGATGTCTGACTAAACGAGACTATTCAATCATTAACAAAAAATATATCTAAAATGGGATCAAATCGTCGATCATTTCTTAAGAAAATGGCAATAGGCACCGGAGTGGCAGCAACGGCTCCCTTTATGAGTTGTGCCGATAAAAAAGAAAAGAGCCAAATGGCTTTTATCAAAGAATCAGCTGAATGTCTGCCTAAAATGAATTTTAACATGTGTGGTTATACAGCACCTAAGTTGGAAACTGTACGGGTTGGATTTGTAGGAATTGGCGATAGAGGAATTGGTGCGGTTGATCGCATGACTTTTATCGAAGGAGTTGAAGTAACTGCCCTTTGTGATACCCGTCAGGCTGCTATTGATGGAGCACAGGCCTCATTAACCAAGGCCGGTTTACCAAAGGCGAAAGAATTTACAGGCAGCGATACCGCATTTAAAGATTTGTGTGAGAGTGGTCTAGTCGACCTTGTATATATTGCCACCCCATGGGAATGGCACGTGCCGGTTGCTATCGCAGCGATGAAAGGCGATAAACATGCAGCTGTTGAGGTGTCCACTGCCAAAACCATGGATGAGTGTTGGGAGATGGTAGAAGTATCGGAGCAGACTAAAAAACACTGTGTCATTTTAGAGAATTGCTGTTACGATTTCTTTGAAATGCTGACACTGAATATGGCGCGACAAGGCGTATTTGGTGATTTGGTTCATGGTGAAGGGGCCTATATTCATGATCTGGATTATTGGCACTTTAACAAGCCAAAGGATGACAAGCCACGTGGCGATGGTGCCTATGATAAAATGTGGCGTCTGCACGAGAATAAACGCAAAGCCAATGTGTATCCCACTCACGGACTAGGCCCTATTTGTCAGGCCATGAACATTAACCGGGGCGATAAGATGGATTATCTCACGGCCATGATGTCGGACGATTTCACACTTAAACGACGCATCGAAGAGAAAGCCAAGGAAGATCCGTTCTTTGAACAATTTGTGGGCTGGGACATGCGCGGTAACATGGACATGCAAATGATTCGCACCGCCAAAGGTCCCACCATCATGATTCAGCACGATATTAGTTCACCTCGTCCATATTCGCGTATTCACATGCTGAGTGGTACTAAATGTTTTGCACAGAAATGGCCACTCCAGCACATTGCTTTTGGGCATGAAAAAGCAGATGATGCAAAAATGAAGGAGCTGTGGGATAAATATACCCCTGAAATCATTCGCCGCGTAGGTGATATGGCCAAGCAGGTAGGAGGACATGGCGGAATGGATTTCATCATGGACTGGCGTTTGATTGATTGCCTGAGAAATGGATTACCCATGGACATGGATGTGTACGATGCCGCTGCCTGGAGTTGCATCACCCCCTTGAGTGAATGGTCCATTGCCAATGGCTCCAAACCCATTGACATACCGGATTTCACCCGCGGTGCCTGGCTTACCAATAAACCAGTTGATTTGACTTTAAATGGTGGTGGTAACACAAAAGTACGTAACCTCAAAAAGGCCGATGCTGAAGGACAGTTGAAGGTGCATTAAGAGCTGAGCGTTTTTAATAGTGATTAAGATAGACTATGTTTAAGTAGGATGCCCCTTTAACACAATTAAGGACATGTGTTAATGGGGTATTTTTTCTTTTGTGAGGTTTTGATCGGTTATTTTCCATAACTGCACTGAGGATAGATGTGTGATTTTGTGAGAACCGGTCGTATGTGGATTTTTGTTATGTAGTGACATGACTGAATGGTCTGGTGTATTATTTTAAGTATCTGTGTTTAATTGGTTTTTAGGGGGTGATGTGGGAGTGTTATGTTATAAATTATTTAGTTTTAACATTTCTTAGCGCTTGAAATCATTAGTTTTGTGCTGCAAAAATCATACAACGCAAAATATCTGTTTTAATGAAAAAGTTTTACAATTGGGGAATTCTAGGGTTAATAGCCGGATTATTGTTTGCCGGTAGTTTTATGTCAGCTGGTTTAGCAAGTTCATCGCTGCAAAAGGTTGAAAAAGAGAAAGTATTGGTTGTTGATAAGAAGCTCGATGCAGGTGTTGATATAGTTATCTCTGGCAATGGTGTGGAAATAACCAATGGGGCCACGGAACCAAAATTTGTAGATTTTACAGATTTTGGAAATTTGGAAGTAGGAAAATCCGGATCGTTAACTTACACCATTGCCAATGAGGGTAACAGTACATTGGAATTAACCGGTGCTACCCTGGTTAGTATAAAAGGTTTGCATCAGGCAGATTTCACCGTAACAACACAACCTGACGCCGTTATAGAAGCCGGGCAGGAGACTTCTTTTACCCTTACTTTTTCTCCGGTTGAAGCGGGCATGCGTTATGGAGCTATCGTTATTGAGAGTAATGATGCGAATAAGTATCCTTATATATTTCGTATTCAGGGCAAAGGAATTGATGCTGGTATCGGGACTGGTTTCGAAGAGTCCGGTCAACAATCAATGGTGGTTTACCCAACCATTACACGTGGGCAATTGACTGTAAAGGCAGAGGATATTACGCAGGTACAAGTGTTTGATATGACAGGAAAAATCGTTCAAGAATATGAACTTGCTCATGTTGATGCGCATACCTTTGATTTAGCTGCTTTGAACCAGGGGACCTATGTGATTAAAGTAAAAAGCAAAAATGACTGGAAGGTCAAAAAGGTGATTAAGCAATAGCTACTGTTGTGATAGCTGTGGAGTAGCTAATCTTTAGTTGAGAAACAAGTAGTTGATTGGTAGCTGCATGGCTTGATTGTTTCCGCTTGATTCTATTTTTTTATCTCGCAAGTAGTATAAATAGTTTTGAGTTTATCGAACAGATTTAGAAATTTTATTCTTAAGTGATATGTCAATAAGTGCTGGTGTAATGCCGATACATAATCATAGGGTGTTTAGAAGTGAAACACACTAAAGGCGCATTTTGATTAGTAAACGGTATTACTTGTATAGAACCTAAACAGTTTATGAAACTTATGAATATCTTGATCAACATTCGTTGAAAAAGTGATGAAGCGTTTGTGTATTAATCTATAAAATCTATGGTTCAGTGTGAATAAGGAATTATTTTTAATTGTTTTTATGTTAAAATGCTTCATATTTAGGTTGATGTGAAAAAAATATTATCAAAATATCATTTTGATTTGCAATTGGGGATTATTATCTTGCTGCAATTCACCAGCCATCACCTTTATCATCATGATTAAAAATATCATACAATTAATAATCCTACTCTCCCTGCTAACTTCGTGCCTTAACCCTTATGAAGTTGACACCTCAGGATATGAGAAATTACTCGTTGTAGATGCTACCATTACTAATGATAATCCGTTTCCAACGGTTACTATTTCCTTGAGCAAATCCGATTTAAATGCCACAAAGGACATGGTTTCTAATGCATTTGTTACCATATCCGACAGTCAGGGAATGCAAGTGGTTTTTGATGAGGTTTCAAGTGGAATTTATCAACCGGTGGAAGAGAAATTTCTGGCTCAGATAGGGAATGTTTATCAACTTTATATTCGAACTGCAGATGGTAAGGAATACACATCAGAACCATGTGAGATGTTGCCGCCTTCGCCACTTGATAGTGTATATATAGGAAAAGATTCTGAATGGGATATTGAGTCAACTCAGGAGAATCAAGGCATTTCTATTTTTGTTGATGGACGATCAAGCGGAAGCAATTACTTAAAGTGGACTTATAAAGAGAACTGGAAATTTAAAATTCCATACCCGAATAACTTTACCTTCGATATTGAAGAAGATGAACCAGTGTTAATTCCCACTGAAAATATTATTTGCTGGAAAAACCACAGCTCGTATGATATAACCATACATTCAACTGACAGCCAAAGTGACCAAATCATTCAAGGTAAAAAAATCCGCTTTATACCTACCCGACTAACAGACCGATTGTCTATGCGATACAGTATTGACGTCCAGCAGATGACAATTTCGAAGGCGGATTATAACTTTTGGAGCAATTTAAAAAAATCAACAGAGGATGTGGGGGAGTTGTTTGGTAAGCAGCCTTTTTCAATTCAAGGTAATTTATATAATATCAATAATCCTAAAGAACCGGTTTTAGGATATTTTCAAGTTGGGTCAGTAGTGTCACATAAAATCTATGTTAATGACACAAATGTTAAGGCATTGGGAGTAAGAAATTATCAACATACGGACTTCTGTCATCTGGATACCTATAAAATTGATGGTGAGATCTACTTATCGCTAAATGATATTTATACAAAGGTAATTCTTAATGGACCTTACGATGGAATACACAGTTTGGTAGATGTCGGTAGTCAGACCGTTGGCTTTACTATGGCGCTTCCGGAATGTGCGGATTGTTCTGTAACTGGCGCAACTTCTCCCCCTTCCGAATGGATAGAAAATGAGGAAAAATAATATAATACCTGTATCTTAGTAAGTTCTATTGTGAAGTAAATACTTCAATAAGTGATTTGACATATACGATATTAATATTTATGAAAGTGTATTTAGGTCGCATTGTTGTCTTTTTATCGAATGTGATAACTTTGGATTAACCATTTTGGGTTGAGAAGCAGACAACAATTTACAAGTAATTATCGGTAACTATTCCGCTCGATCATTCCCGCTTAATTCTATCTTTGTATCTCATCAGGGGTATAACTAGTTATTGAGCTTTTTGCATTATGAGCCATTATATAAATAACCGAATCGGGTCTGTTCAATTCTTTGGAGTGCTCTTGTTGATGTTGTTTGTAAATTCACTCGCCACAGCCCAACTGTCATCAACATTGAAAAAGGAAATTGAGCAAACCGATCAATTTTACAGTCAGCGAAGTGTGTTTGATGAGCTGAAGCAAGCACGGATCAAGAAACTAAAGGATGATTTAATCACCTTGAGTGGGTCCAGTGATTGGAATCGGCAATATGATCTTCATAGAAGTCTGTACCACGAGTATTATTCCTTTAAAAGTTATGAAGCCTTCAATGCGAGTATGGCCATGGGAAAATTGGCTGATCTGTTGCAATCGGACGAAAAGAAAGTGGAAACGGCCTTGTGCAAAGCTGAAATATTGTTGTGCTCTGGCCTTTTCAAGGAGGCCATTGATATACTCAATCGCCTTCAAATGGTACCTGAGGGAGCTTTAAAAGTGGATTATTACCGGATCATAACGCGTTTGTACGGAGATTTAAAAACCTATAATGATGTCCCCTATTTCAAACAGCACTATGAACAATTGAATCATGCCTATGCCGATTCGCTGTTGCAGGTGGTGGATCCCACAAGTGTGGAATACCAAATGGTAACTGCTTTGAAACTAACTGATGAAGGAGCGCCGGGGCAAGCGCTTAATCAGTGCCGTACATTCCTGGCAGAAGGTTCGGTCTCTGATCATCACCAGGCGATGATTTTTTCCTGTATGGCCTGGAGTGCGGCAAAAAAAGGTGATCGGGAAGCGCAGATTCGTTACCTGCTTCAAAGTATTGAATCCGATATAAAATCTTCTACCTACGAGACGACTTCCGGGAGAGTACTCGCTCAAATATTATTGGCCAATGGGGAAATTGAATTGGCCCATAAATTTGTATTAAGAGCCATTGAGGGAGCTGAATTTTACGGAGCCCGTCAGCGCAAAGCTGAAATCACTCACATCGTGCCCATTATCGAGAATCAGCTAAAGGCACTTCAGCAATTTAAAATCCGGGCCATTTTAGGTATTTCAGTCTTGATCCTGGTCAGTCTGCTGGTGATTCTCTTTTTGTTGATGCGTTTGACAAAGCGCCACAAACAAGTGAAAATGGCACATGATAAGATTAATGAACAAAACACCTTATTGTCACAACAGAATGATCAATTGGCCGAATCCAATAAGATCAAAGAAGAATACCTCACCAACTATTTTGAGTTGAGTTCGGTCTATTTTCATGAGATGGAGAAGATGCAAGACAAGATTCAAAGCCTGCTGGTTCAGAAAAAATACGCAGCCATTTCTGATTACCTCGCCCAGAGTGGCCCGCAGGAAGATAAAGAACGCTTGTTCGCCCGTTTTGATGCCCTCTTTCTCAATCTGTTTCCCACTTTTATAAGTGCTCTAAATGCGGTGTTGGATGAATCGGTTCAAGTACCCGATGAAGGCGCTGCTGAGCACCTGACCTCTGAACTGAGAGTGTTTGCCCTCACCAGGCTGGGCATCACCAGTGCCGATCGCATTGCTTCCATATTAGGGGTTTCCCGAAATACCGTGTACACCTATCGTAACCGCATTAAAACCAAAGTTAACATGAGTCCCGGGGAGTTTGATCAATACGTGCTGGAAATCCCGGCCTATTGAGCCTTTTCATTTGAGCATGCCTGGTGGCTGCGCAGATTGTATATTTTTCATACGAAACTGCGACCATCAGTATTAGCTTCATTGTACCTTATATAGTTGCCTGCTCTTACCATCCACTGTTCGAAGGTGATTTCTGAATAAACCTTTCTTGCAAAGTCTGACGGCGTTTAATGAATGCACTCAAAGCATTGCATGGTTGCTATTAATGACAATCCCTTACTGCGAAAGTGCGATAATATAAACACACTTACCTGATTCTGTATCTATTCATTTCTGTACATCCTGATTTGTAATTGCCACATTGTTAATCCCTAAAGATTCGAGAGATCTGTATTGTGACATGGATTTAAGGAAATACGGTTTCTTTTCTGAAGTAAGCGCCGTAATTTTGATTTGATGATTATTTCAGAATATCCGTGTCCTAACTAATTAGAAAATTTCTGGTTGTTAGGTGTGATTGGCCTCAGCTGGTGAACCACACAACAAGGTTGGTTGACGTTTAAGAATCGTTTTTTGTTTGAGGGCCTTGAGGTACGAAAGGGCCGAGTTTAAACGATTTCAGTCAAGTGACCGTAGTTTAGTGAGTGAAGCAGGTGGAGCCTTGAATTTCTTTGCTTCTGTTTCTTGTTTTAAGACAAGAAATGAAGTAGGGTTTTGGGCAAAGCCCCGGTTGAGATAATAATTAAGATGGGATTGGTAATTAATAAATCAACTTAGAATATCATGAAAAATAAATCCATGAAAACTTTTTTACACATTCAAACAGTAGTGCTCATTTTGGTTAGCCTGATGGCTTGTCAGAGCAGTCATAAGACGAATAATACGATTACTTCGCCCGATGAAGCCATTACTATTTCCTTCGGGTTGCAGCAAGGGGTGCCCACTTATCATGTATTGTACCAGCAGGATACCATCATCAAACCCTCCCGTTTAGGATTTGAATTGAAAGACCTTCCAGCATTGAAAGATCAGTTTGAAATTGTTGCGACGTCTTTTAAACAAGCCGATCAGACCTGGCAGCAGCCTTGGGGAGAGAATAAAACCATCCGTGATCAGTACCAGGAACTGAAAGTGCAGTTGAAGGAGATTACTGAGGCTGGACGGCTGTTAAATATCTATTTCAGAGCTTACAATGATGGGGTTGCTTTTCGGTATGAATTTCCGGAGCAACCGAATCTGAATGAGTTTGTTATCATGAACGAATTATCGGCATTCGATGTCGTGGGTAATCCAGATACCTGGTGGATTTGGG
>Ga0193953_1000881_pt1 | contig 14946 bp, 15 predicted proteins | sample BB_4_MG_FD_140325 | JGI IMG/M metagenome (GOLD analysis project Ga0193953, IMG submission 140325) | Microbial mat bacterial communities from the Broadkill River, Lewes, Delaware, United States - BB_4_MG | ecosystem: Environmental > Aquatic > Freshwater > River > Microbial mats | place: USA... | reverse complement strand
GATTTGAAACCCCTTTTCGTAAATTAAAATGTGTTTTAAAACAGTTATGAATTGTAGTTGAAATTTAGGAAAGGTTCTCCTTGGAGGTGTTAAGTATGTGTAATAGATGTGTTTGGTGCTTGGTTGATGTGTTGTAATTTATAAGGAGAATTGATAAGTGGACAATATTTCATGATAAATATCGTTGGATTAATAGTTTGAATCCCGTAGTTTTGTGCCAAACTATTAATAAAAGAGAACCCAAAGTAACAAATCCTAATAATTGTCATTGAGAGCATGGATAGTAATTTACAAATTGATAGCTTGGATAAGAAGATCTTATCCCTTATCACAAAAAATGCACGAATTCCCTTTCTGGAGGTAGCAAGAGAGTGTAAGGTGTCAGGAGCAGCCATTCATCAGCGGATACAGCGATTGATGAACATGGGTGTTATCAAAGGATCGGAATTTATCATCAATCCGGCGAAAATAGGATATCACACCTGCGCGTTTATGGGTATCTTTTTGAAGAAGGCCAGCTTGTTTGATAAAGTTGTGAAGATGCTGGAAGAGATTCCGCAAATTGTCGAGTGTCATTATACCACTGGTCAGTATGCCATCTTTATTAAGATCTATGCCCGAAATAATGAACACCTGAAGAGTATTCTTCACGACAAACTGCAAGCAATTGCCGGTATTTCGGCTACTGAAACAATCATTTCCTTAGATGAAAATTTCAAACGCCAGTTACCTATTGATTAAAGCAATATCATGATACAAGAAAACCTGCTTTGTAAGCAGGTTTTTTTATGTCAAAATGTGGCGTGTTTATTGGTTCAGCATCCATTCCCCGTTAATAATTTTATATAGCGAAGGTGTGAACAGTTGATGTGCCTCAGAAATAGTTCTGTAAATCTGACTATTCTTTATTGTGTCGGTTGAAGGGTCTTCGTTCTCTTCAAGAAGTACCCGGTCAAACGAACGGGTAGCCGAAGCCAGCTTCAGATGAGGTAAGGTATTCAACGTTGCTGAAATTTTATAATCCGATTCTTGAATTACTTCTTTCTCAATCAGAAGGGGATGCGCTTCAAAAAAGTTGAAGGTATTATCACCCAGGAACAGGTTTAACTCGAATTTGTGAAGCAAGGGGATGACATAAAAAAAGTGAAATTTCTTACGTGGATCAATCAGCGAAAGCTGTACACAATTACCACCTTTGTTCACTGGTGCATATACAATGTTCCACTTTAATAGTTCCGTCTCAGGAAGTACATCCTTAATATATAAGAGTGATCGTAAGCGTGGCTCAACGATGCTTACAAAATGATCGGAATAATGGTATTTACTTACTAAGGAGTTAATCGCCTTGCTTGATAATTCTAGTTTCTCAGACATTGTAAATGGTATTGAAGTAAGCCTGTTGTTGATTCGTTGTAGCTTTAAACACAACATCTATGCGCCCCAGGAAAGCTCCACCCCAACCTACTTGATTAATTAAAACTTGTTGATTATGATCGTTTGTGATTAACTCCGGTTCCGGCAGGTAAGTGTGGGTATGCCCCCCGATAATTAAATCCAGGTCCTTGGTTTGTTGAGCAATAATTTGATCACTTACCTGATTGGTTTTGTACTTGTAACCCAGATGTGATAAACAAACAATGTAATCACACTGCTCAACTTCTTTCAGTTGCTGACAGGTTTCATGCGCTACCCGGATAGGATCCTTGTACTCTGTTTCTTTATAGCTGGCTGGATTGACTAATCCATTCAATTCAATACCTAGTCCGAATATTCCAATTTTGATACCTCCCTTGTTAATTATACGGTAGGGATGGGTTAGGCCGTTCAGTGCAGTGTTGCTGAAATCATAGTTGCTGCAGACAAATGGAAAATCAGCATGCTGTATTTGTTTCGATAATTCCTCTATCCCATTATCAAACTCATGATTACCCAGCGTTGCTACATCATAGCCCATCTTACTCATGAGTTCCAATTCCAATTGCCCCTTATAAAAATTAAAATAAGGAGTGCCTTGAAAGATGTCGCCCGCATCCATTAATAATACATGGTTTTGCTCTTTCCGGATGCGATTAATTAAGGAGGATCTTCGGGCAAATCCACCCTGATTGGGATATTCGTAATGATCGGCAGGGAACGGATCAATATGGCTGTGAACATCATTGGTGTGCAAAATAGTCAACCGGATATCTTCGGGTTGGCTACAGCTAAAAAATGCAGGGGCAGTTATGACAGCTGCGGTACCGGAAGCTATTTTTCGAATAAACTGGCGTCTATTTTGTAACATGGTATATGCGATTGTCGAGTGAACTGTTAATAAATTTTCCTTTTGAATGAAGGTTTTCTATATGCTCAATGATGAGGTCGCGTATTTTCAAACCCGTACCCATTTTTGTTTTGGCATTTTTAAAAACATCGAAATGGTCACCTCCGTTAGCCAGGTAATCAGAGGTTGCTACATAATAAGTTTGATCATCATTAAGTTGCTGTTGGTCGATAGAGATTTTAACAGCTTTTCCATTCCGGATACCGAATTTTGCGCCCGCCATGCCGTCTCCGTCAACGCTGGCCATGTAATCAAATAAGCTAGCGACTTCTTGTCCGCTTAATTCAATGATGACCAACTCATTTTCGAAAGGCATTAGCTGAAAAATATCGCGCACAGTGATTTTCCCCTGGGCAATAGGCGCTCTTAAGCCTTTTACATTAATGATGGCCAAATCAGGTTGCTGCCATTGGGGTGTTTCATTTTGATGCAGACGTGCTTCGCTCAACAACAGATCGGCTACAAAGTTGGAGAGGGGACTTTCCGGAAAGCCTGACAGTAGTTCTTTTTGAGAATGGCCAATCACACGATTCATCTGGGCTTCCAAAGTGTCGCGGTAGGGTGCAATATAGGTTTCCATTTGCGCATCATCCCCAATGGCCTCTGAGACAGCAATGGTTTGTGTTTGATGGTCGGCTGATTGGTAGTTGGCAGGTTGGCAATGAACCAGCGAAATCACAATGGTGGTCACCATTGCAACTTGTATAGAAAATCGTATTTTTCGGAGGTTGAACTTCATTTTATGTCAATTATTTTAAAAAATAGGGTTAAAACTACATACTTTTGGCGTATTAACCGAAACACAGTACTAAAAGAGCGAATAAAGTAAAAATGTTTAGTCCGTTACTTTATTTGTATCTCAAATAATTATTAAATGCCACAATTCATAAATAACCTGCATCTGCCTGTTCATGCTTCCTGGAAAGACTTTCTGACAGATGAGATCATTCAGTTGGTTAAAAATATTGAGTCAACCCTGGATCAGCAAAAGGTGCCGGTAACGCCTTTGGAGAGTCGTGTTTTTCACTTTTTGACACAAGATTTGGGGACTGTAAAAGTACTGATCATTGGACAAGATCCGTATCCCCAGGAGGGGGTTGCTACCGGAAGGGCTTTTGAAGTAGGAACACTTAATAGTTGGCAGGATACGTTTCGCAATGTCTCGCTGAAAAATATCATTCGGGCGCTTTATCATGCAGAGACAGGTGAGTTTTTAACCTATAACCTGATTAAACAGCAACTGAAAGCATCCGGATTATTTGATACCCCTTTTAAATTGTTACCACCCGATCAGTTGTTTAAGCATTGGGAACAGCAAGGGGTTTTGTTATTGAATACCTCATTTACATGTCAGATTGGGAAGCCCGGCAGTCATGCTAAGCTTTGGTCTGAATTTACAAGGGAGCTGTTGACCTTTATTAATGTGGCTAATTCTGAAATCAAGTGGTTTCTGTGGGGCAATCACGCTCGTGGAATAACAGAGCATCTGAATTTGAAAAATAGTTTTGCCAGTAATCATCCGATGATTTGTAAAGCCGGCGAAAATGACTTTTTATTTGGACATGTCAATCCATTTCATGCCACAGCAGAGATGATTGATTGGACAGGTAAAAGCCGGCTTTAGGGCCGGCTTTCGATTACTTTATACGTTCCAGGTACTTCTTACGAACGTCCATTAAATAATCCCGGTCAATATTGGGATTGTAAATACGGATCATGTCAAATACCTCAAAATTCTGGTGGATGTGGCCAATGGCTGCATCAAAAACACTTCGATCCCAATTGTGTCTCACGCGTTTGGTTAAATCTTCAAAGTATTTTAAAGTAATTTTATGAGGAATGGTGAAATAGCCATGATCCTTTTCATCCATGTCAAAATAGACCCCTTCTTCCACTTTTTCCAGCATGAAGAATTTTTTGAGACGAATCACCGCCTGGCCTTCAATTTGCTTACCCGGATATTTTTTAAATTCCAAGCCTTCATCCAGATAGCAGGCCTGGAGATCATGAACCTGATCGTAACTATCCAGGTGACGTACCCGAATCACATCATATGTTTTGTTATAAACCTGCACCGTTCCGGCTGCAGCACTAAATTTTGTGCCAAAGTACTTCTTAATATTTTGCGTGGCCCGAGCTATTTCTTCAATGGTATAGAGTTTTTTCAAAACGATATAAACATACAGCGGTTTCGAGTCCGAGGGAATTTCACTGTAATAGTTGAAATAACCCGGAAATGGTTCAGGTGCCTCTAACACAAACGTATTCGGCAGAATTTTGTCATTCATGGTTACTAAGGTTTCCTGTTTCACCAGGTTACCGTATCGCTCGATGATTTCAATTTTACTCATATGATGTGTGTTTTAGTTATACTTCTGCACCTGTTTTAAAAGTTATTAAAAAAAATGCCGGGAATCAACTTTTATTTGATGATTAGATGACGCTGTTTTTATTCTGCATGATCACGTACAAAAACTGGTTGATCTTTTTTCGAGAGGTCCGGATGAAAATAATAGCCTGCTTCTGAAAATCCTGTGAGATCATCTGGATTTTCAAGTTGATTTTGGATGATAAACCGAGTCATTAATCCACGGGCTTTCTTTGCATAAAAGCTGATTACCTTGTATTGTCCGTTTTTTAAATCTTTAAAAACAGGCGTTACGATGCGTTTATTTAAGGCCTTTTTCTTAATGGATTTAAAGTATTCATTGGAAGCCAGGTTAACCAATACGGTCTGATTTGATTCTTCCATATCCTGTTTGAGTAGTTGGGTAATTCCATCGCCCCAAAATTCATAAAGATTTTTGCCCCCATCGTTTTTAAATTTTGTGCCCATTTCTAATCGATACGGCAGAATGGCATCCAAAGGCCGAAGCAATCCATATAAACCGGAGAGCATTCGCAATCGTTCCTGACTGTAGTCAAGGTCTTTTTCTTTCAGAGAGGTGGCATCAATTCCTGTATATACATCACCCTTAAAAGCAAATAATGCCGATCTGCTTTGTTCATTGTTAAAAGGGAACTGCCAGATTTGGAAACGATGGTGATTCAAATGAGATAGCTGGGGGCTAATGCTCATTAATGTGCTTAAATCGGAAGGAGTCAGTTTCTTGAGTTGCTCAACTAAGGTGGCTGATGCATCGGGAAAGCGGATGTGAGTAGCAGAAGTCGTGGGAATTGGCGATTCAAAATCAAGTGTTTTAGCCGGCGAAATAATGATAAACATAAATGTGCTGTGTTTTAGATTTTATAACAAATGATTTAACAAGAGGTTCAATCATCTAATAATTATGTTGGTGTAATGCAAAAAGGACCACCAATGGTGATCCTTGTGTATTGATGGTTTTGTAAACTCTTAGTCGGTTACTAATACTTCAACACCAGCATTTAGTAGCTTTTCCCGATCATCTTCGGAAATGCCTTTATCCGTTACAACGATATCAATGTCGTTTATTTGTCCGATAACCGCTAAGCTGCGTTTTTTGAACTTACTGGAGTCTACCACTAAAACAACTTTTTTAGCCATTTTCAGCATGGTTCTGTTCAAAGCTGCCTCTTCCAGGTGAGGGGTGCTAAATCCTAGATTCACGTCAATACCGTCAGCACCTATAAAAAGCTTATCACAAAAAAAGTTCTTAAAACTATCCTGGGCAATGGATCCCACAAGTGACAGTGATTTCTTACGCATCACACCACCCGGCATGATGACATTGATTTGTTCCAATTCCGCTAATGGACCGGCAATGTTAAGTGCATTGGTAATAACGGTCAGATTTTTAAATTTAGCCAGATGATTAGCCACTTCTTTCGTAGTGGTTCCGGAATCTAATACAATGGTATCGCCTTCTTCAACCAATTTTGAAGCACGTTTCCCAATGGCCTCTTTTTCCTTGGCATTTTTAACTTTCTTATCCGAAAGCTTCATGTCCAAGGTCACTTTATCGGTCTTAATGGCGCCACCTCTGGCTCGGATCAAGAGGTTTTTATGTTCCAGTTGGGTGAGGTCATTACGAATGGTAACTTCACTGACATTAAACTGATGGCTTAATTCGTGAACATTGACCTGTCCTTTATCATCCAAAAGCTTTAAAATAAGGCCGCGTCGGCCAACGGTTGTGTTCGGATCAAAGTTGCTCATATAATAGTATGGTTTAGCCCTTGTGATTTTTTTACAAAATAACGATTTTTTTTTTGATAGAAAGTGTTCGAAGGATGCTATCTTTTACGTATGGTCTTAAGATAGCAGATTAACAGTGGTTTTAGAAGTGATGAAGATCGGGAATGGCGAAAATGGACGAAAGGAGGTTTTGGGAAATATAAAGGTTTTGAAATGGAGCTTGTAGGCTGGCGATGTGCCCGTCTTTTTAGTTTTTATAAATATGGCTATTTTCGGTTTCAATTTATCAGGGAATGGTGATTAAAAGTAGCGAGTTATATTCAATGCAGGATTTTGATAAGGTGCCCAAAATTGATGGACATGTACATTATTATACCAGCGATCCTATTTTTATTGAATATGCCCGCCAACGGAATATGCGTTACATCTCCATTAATGTTGATTTTAAAGACGCCGGGTGGCCTGAGAAGGAGGAACAGTTATCGATTTCACAGTATTTTATTAAAGAGTCACCGGATGTGTTTGCCTTTATTGGTGCTGTTCCCATTTGTGACCCTTATTCAAGTATTTGTATGAGTGGTGTATCCAGTTATATTCAACATGTATTAAAAATTGGTGCCATTGGTGTTAAGATCTGGAAGAATGTAGGTATGAAACTCAGAATTGATGATCGTTTATTAATGATTGATCATCCTGAGTTTAAGGGATTACTGGATTTTTTAGAAGATAAAAAAATACCATTGCTGGGCCATTTTGGAGAGCCTAAAAACTGTTGGCTCCCGCTGGATGAGATGACGGTGAATTCAGATATTAAGTATTTTACTAAAAATCCGGATTATCACATGTACTTACACCCTGAATTGCCAGGTTATGAGGCTCAGATTGAAGCATGTGACAACATGTTGCATCAACATCCCGGTTTACCCTTTGTTGGGGCCCATCTGGCTAGCTGTGAGTGGAGTGTAGATGAAATAGCTTCCCGGTTGGATCGTTATCCCAATTTGATGATGGATTTGGCAGAGCGGGTTTGTCACCTGCAATACCAGTGTCTGGAGAATTATGAAAAGGTGCGTCAGTTTATGATAGATTATCAGGATCGGTTGATTTATGCGTCTGATATTATTCATTTTACCGATGAAACCTATGGTGAGCAGATTGAAGAAGTGAAACGCAGATGGGAGTCGCAATGGCATTTTTTCACGCAAGGCGATTTGCAAACGACCTGGCAGGTTAATGGTGAATTCAGAGGATTGGCCTTACCCAAAGAAGTAATTGATAAAATATACTTTCACAACGCATTTATTGCTTATCCGCGATTAAAGTACCAGTTTTTACCTGCTTAATGAAATCTAAAAATACTCTTTATTTGGCTCCTTTGCAGGGGTTTACTAATGTTTTTTATCGAAAAGCATTGGCACTTACTACTGATCAGGTACATAAATATTTCACTCCTTTTTTCGAACATGGGAAGCATACTCTTCTGGATCCTCATGAGTTACCTGAACTGGATTTACAATTAAATGGCGGGTTGAATGTAGTACCTCAGGTAGCAACTAATTCGCCGGATTTCTTTGTGAATTTTGCTGCTCATGTGTTAAAATTGGGTTATTCTGAAATTAATTTAAATATGGGCTGTCCTTTTCCGATGCTGGTTAAACGTCAAAAAGGCGGAGGATTGTTGCAACATCCCAAGATGGCCGATGCCCTTATAAGTGCATTGGTAAAATCACATCTCCCCATTCAACTCTCTGTAAAAATGCGAACGGGTTTAGTTGATAAGCGTGAAGGGCAAGAGATGATGAATGTTTTAAATAAGTATCCTTTAAACGAAGTGATTATTCATCCGCGATTAGTAACTCAAAGATACACGGGTGAACCCGATTGGGATGTATTTCAGGAAATGCAAGAGAGCTGTGTGCATCCGGTGATTGGTAATGGAGACATCAATAGCTGTATAGATTGGCAGATGCTTTCACAGCGTTTTCCGGATGTTACAGGATGGATGATTGGACGCGGAGGCCTTCGTTCACCTGTTTTGTGGGATCAAATTAGTGGTATCGATGATCGTGATTTAGGTGAATTTTTGAAGCACCTTCATCATCATTATTTTGAGTTAGTGACCAGTTATTATTCTGATTGGTACCGAAGTTTTAACTATCTGTATACGTTCTGGATGTATCCATTGGAATCCATAGAAAATGGAAAGCGCTTGTTTCGAAAACTAAAAAAACACAATACGCCCGAAAGTTATCAGGATTGGCTATGTAATGTATGGCCCCATTTTGATGTTGATAAATAATCCATGAGGTGATTGTTATTATGATTATACATGGCAGCCTCCTAAAAAATGGTACATTTGTCCTTTAAAAATTTCGAACATGATAATAGAAGAGATAAAGAGCATTTTAGCTCATGAAGCACAAGCCGTACAGAACATTCCCGTTTCGGATAGTTTTGAAAAAGCACGTGATGTGATTTATCAACAAGTTCATCAAAAAGGTGGGAAATTAGTTACTACCGGGATGGGTAAAGCCGGGCAAATTGCCATAAATATGGCGACGACTTTCAGCTCTACCGGTACGCCGTCTGCATTTTTGCATCCAAGCGAAGCGCAGCATGGTGACTTGGGGATGGTTCAGGAGAACGATGTGTTATTGATGATTTCGAATTCGGGTAAGACACGCGAAATTATTGAGCTGATAGATTTAGCTCGTGGATTACATAGAGAAATTTCCATTATTGTAATAACCAGTAATGAAGAATCTGTTTTAGCACAGGAATCTGATGTGTGCTTGTTGACGGGTAATCCCAAAGAAGTATGTACACTTGGATTAACACCTACAACTTCTACTACAACCATGACCGTTATTGGCGATGTATTAGTGGTGTTGTTGATGAAGAAAATTGAGTTTTCAAATGCCGATTATGCTAAGCGACACCATGGTGGTTATCTTGGGCATAAGTCGCGAACAGCAGCCGGCTTAAAATAAAATAGAACGTGATGAGTTTTAATTGGAAGAAACTACAAAACGGATCAGACATCAGAGGGGTCGCCCTGGAAGGGATCGCCGGGCAACCGGTTAATTTAGATGCCCGGGTGGTTAAGCGATTAACCAAAGCTTTTCTGAATTGGCTGAGAAAGAATAAAGGAAAGGAAAAGCCTCTGACTGTTGCAGTTGGGATGGACTCGCGCCTGTCAGGGCCAGATTTGAAGGCTGCTTTTATTCAAGCAGCCACTGAGAATGGCGACAATGTGTTAGATTGTGGCTTAGCATCTACACCCGCCATGTTCATGACAACTGTTTCAGATACTTATCTAGCTGATGGTGCAGTGATGTTAACTGCCAGTCACTTACCGTACAATCGCAATGGACTGAAATTTTTCACTGCAAAAGGCGGATTGGAAAAACAAGATATTACTGATATTTTGGCTATAGCCGCTTCGGATGAAGCGTTTTTGTCCAATGGAAATGGTAGTTGTAAGGAAATCCCTTTTATTGATGACTATTCCGCCATGTTTGTGGATAAAGTCCGCAAAGAGGTGAATGATCCGGAGCATTATAATGAACCACTCAAAGGATTCAAAATCATTGTAGATGCAGGTAATGGTGCCGGCGGTTTTTATGCCCACAAAGTTTTAGAGGTATTGGGTGCAGATGTGGAAGGTAGCCAGTTTCTGGATCCCGATGGCAAATTTCCCAATCATATTCCCAATCCGGAAGATGCCAGGGCTATGGCTTCCATTTGCAAAGCTGTGAAAGCGCATAAGGCAGATTTAGGAATTATTTTCGATACGGATGTGGATCGGGCTGCGATTGTAGATGGTCAAGGCAATCCAGTGAATCGAAATGAGCTGGTGGCCCTTTCAGCAGCTGTTGTGTTGGAAGAGCATCCGGGGTCAACGATCGTTACTGATTCGATTACTTCTGATGGTTTGGGATGGTTTATCAATGACTTTTTGCAAGGTAAGCATCACCGTTTCAAGCGCGGTTATAAAAACGTGATCAACGAAGCGGTTCGAAAGAATGAACAAGGAGAGGATTCCTGGTTGGCCATTGAAACCAGTGGACATGCGGCTTTAAAAGAAAATTATTTTCTGGATGACGGTGCCTATCTGGTAACTAAATTGGTCATTAAGATGGCACGTCTAAAAAAAGAGGGGCGTTCTTTAACAGACTTGATAACAGACTTACCAGTGCCTGCCGAAAGTAAAGAGTTCAGGATTAAGATTAAGCATCCTGATTTTGTGAATTACGGTGAAGAAGTCATCAGTAAATTAGGTGTATACGCTGGTACCCAATTCAAATGGGATTTAGTGCCTGATAATTATGAAGGAGTTCGTGTTTCGTGTCAGGGGACTGATCAGAAAGGCTGGTTTTTATTACGCTTGTCGCTTCATGATCCGGTGATTCCTTTGAATATTGAGTCTGATTTAGAAGGAGGTGTTGAGTTGATTGCTAGAAAGTTGGTTGACTTTCTGTCTGAATTTGAATACCTTGATTTGAGTACTTTTAAAAATTAAGAACATGAGAATACTAAAGGATAATGCAGTTGGTCTGGTCATTGATATTCAGGAAAGACTGTTTCCTCACATTGATCAATATGAGCAATTGGAGAAGAACGTACAAATCTTGATCAATGGATTGAAAGCGCTCGAAGTACCTGTTTTGGTGACTGAGCAGTACAAAAAAGGTTTGGGGGAGACCATTGATTGCATCGCCCAATTGGTGGCCGGCGACTGGCATGCAGAGAAATTAGCATTTAGTTGTTGTGATGAGCCTGAATTTTCCGAAGAGTTAGAACTTTCAAAAAAGCGTCATGTCATCATTGCTGGTATTGAATCTCATATCTGTGTGTTACAAACGGCTATTGACTTGAAAGAGCGTGGTTTTCAGCCTGTGGTGATTGAAGACTGTGTCGGTTCGCGTTCAGATGCCAACAAACGTAATGCTATGGAGCGTTTACGTCAGGAAGGTGTTATCGTATCATGTTATGAATCAATTCTGTTTGAGTTGTGCCGGTTTGCCGGAAGTGATGCATTTAAAACAATCAGTAAGTTAGTAAAGTAAGATCTTCATTAATTATTCGCTGACTAATTAAGTCTTATCTGTTATGCGGATGAATAAATACTATTTCAAACCCGACTTCATGGTCGGGTTTGTTGTACCATAGCGTTTAATTTGCGCCCTCTGGAGAATTATTATCTTTGCCAGTATTCAAATAGATACAATTATGCGCAGAGTTTTTGGATTGGGAGAGACGGTTTTGGACCTTATTTTTAAAGATGATCAGCCGGTGGGGGCCAAAGCTGGCGGGAGTGCTCTTAATGCATTGGTATCGCTGGCCAGGATGGGGGCAAATGCCCATTTTATTACGGAAGTTGGAAAAGATCGGGTTGGGGATATGATTGTTCGCTTTTTGGAGCAGAATGCCCTGTCTACACGGTATGTCAATCGTTTTGATGGCGGCAAATCAGCCCTTGCATTAGCTTTTTTAAATGATAATAATGACGCTGATTATGAGTTCTTCAAGGATTATCCGGCTCAGCGATTAACGGGTGAAATACCGGATTTTACTGCAGATGATATTATTGTCTTTGGTTCTTTCTTTGGGATTAATCCCGTTATCCGACCAAGGCTGTTAGATGTTTTAGGAGCGGCTAAAAACGCAGGTGCGATTATTATCTATGATCCGAATTTCAGAAAGCATCATGACCATTATAAGCATCAATTAGTTGAGGTAATCGAAGAAAACTTCAGGTGGGCTGACATAGTACGTGGGAGTGATGAGGATTTTATGAATATCTACGGCTTGAGCGAGCCTCAAAAAGTCTATGATAAAGTATCCGCTTTTTGTGATAATTTAGTAATAACTGCTAACGCGAAAGGTGTTTATGCTTTGGGAAAAAACTTCAAGCGTCATTTTCATGTGCCGGTTATTGAACCAATTAGTACCATTGGAGCAGGTGATAATTTTAATGCCGGTATGATGAAAGCTTTGTTAGATATGAACTTGAAGCAAGGTGATTTGGTTGAACTTTCACCTGAACAATGGCAGCAGTTGGCAGTATATGGCATTGAATTCTCATCCGAAGTATGCCTGAATCTGGACAATTATGTACCAGTGGATTTTAAGAATCGCTTTGTTGAACTGGTAGATAACCAGCGAAATGAAAATTAAAAGGAGCCTGACGGCTCCTTGGTATTAGTTGTAAACTTCTTCTTTTGTAAAGAAACCGCTGTCGATTAATACTTCGTCAATATTATCTTTTGTAATAGGGATCGAGCCAATTTTAATCGTGGGTACATCAATTAAACCATTATTGACATAGTTTAATTCGGATTTTTCAGGTAGTTTATTATTAGCTAGGTCAATCGCTAACTCAGCGGCCCGGTAGGCATTGGTTTTAAGGGGATGAAAAACGGTCATCGTTTGTTTTCCGGCAATAATATTTTTGACCCCTTGCAACGTTGCATCTTGTCCTGTAACTGCTACATCCGTGTAATTATATTCTTCCAAAACTTTTATGACAGCATCCGCAATGCCATCAAAACCTGCAAAAACAGCATCTGGTTTTTCGCCTGTGAAGGACAATACTTGTTTTAACTCATATGCTGCATAATCAGGATTCCAATCCTTGATAAAAGTTTTGTATATGATTTCTACGTTACCTGATTTAACAACAGATTCCAGGTTTCTTTCAAGCGATTGTTGTAGTTCTACGCCATTCCGGTCGTCTTTTGAACCGCCAAGTATAATAAATTTGCCTTCCGGTTTCACTTTAAGTACCTCATTAACCATAGCACTTCCAACAGTTTCATTATTACCGGAAAGGAAGAGGTCTAATTCGCAGTTTTGGATTAATCGGTTATAACCTAAAACCGGAACGCCATAATCATGCGCCTCTCTAACAATGGCCGCTGCTGTGTTGGCATTAACTGAAATCATGACCAGAGCATCGATGCCTGCATCCAACATGCCTTTCGCTTTTTCAAGTTGAAGGGCCTCTTTGCCATCCGCATGTTCAACGATTACTTCCGCATTTAGTTGTTTAGCACGTTCCTTGAAAAAATTGCTTTCTTTGACATAGCGTTCAGTTATATCAGAAGTATATAGAAAGCCCACTTTTATTTTTTTTGCGTTCGAACAGCCAGACAGAAGAATGGTGAAAGCTGCAAGTAAAGTAAGTAACCCCTTGTATTTCATATTAAGTAGCGTTTAAATAAATCATTTGTGCACTTAAAAATAGTGTTTTTTGTCATGTTTTTTTTGATAAAGGGTTTTTTTTGCCAACTTTATGACAAATTAATTGGGGACAAATAACAAAACAATGGCTTGGAAAGATCTAAAAATTCGCTCGAAAATAGGTAGCGGTTTTGCCTTATTGATGGCAGTAGTATTGCTATTGGGTGGAACTATTTTATTTAATTTGCAACGTGTTAATTCCGAGATAACAGACTTAACCAGTACATTTATTCCAATCGTCAGTGAAGCTGGTAAAATGGATCAGTCTTGGAGAGAGGTGCGTGAATACTCCCGATCTTTTGATTTCACCGGAGATGAATACTTCGAAAAAAGAGCAGCTAAAAGTGAAGTTAATATGGCGCTTGCTCTCCGAAAGTTGAGTGAAATTCTTAAAGGCAAAGAAGCGGTTATGTTAGCCCGTGGTGTTGATTTAGCCAATGTGAGAGAGAAATTAGATCAATATGAGAAAGCTACTGAGACTTATTATCAGCAGCAGGGTGAATTAGAGGGGTTGAAGAACCATTTCATGGAGCATTTTCAAATCATCAATGAAACCAGCCAGTCTTATAATGCTTCAGTAGGGACACAAAGCATTACACGTCAACTAAATGGCTTGGTAGGACAAATTCTTTGGAGTGAAGCTAAAAACGAATATGCCCATATCGAAGATTTTCAAAGTCAATTAATTGAGTTGCAGGAAAATATTTCGAGACATGCGCTACCTTTACGCCTAAAAGCTGAAGTGGAGCGATTTAACGGTTATCTGGGGCAGTATCTCTCTCAGTTAAGAACTACGAAAGTGGCCGAACTAAAGCAGTTTGAACTGGCCAAAGATATTATGTGGGAAGTAGGCGCTGCATCGGATGTGGGATTAGATCAAATGATGGATATGGGTGATCAGAGTGCCCAGATTGTTTCACTTCAAATACGTATCTTATTTGTGGCTTTTATTATTGTGGTCATTCTTTGGTTTGTGTTGGTGTTCTTCTTATCAAAGGCGATTTCCAGACCCATTGAACATGGTATCGAGTTGGCTGGACGAATTGCCGGGGGAGATTTAGCCGTTCAGTTTAAAGCCGATCGCAAAGATGAAGTGGGTAAACTAACTGATGCATTGGATTTGATGGTGAGTAATTTAAAATCGATGGTGGGGCAAATTATTGTCAGTGCCAGGGAGATTGAAGATGCCAGTCAAAACATGAATACCCGGGCACTTGAACTATCGGAAGGTGCTACACAGCAAGCTTCATCAGCCGAAGAG
>Ga0193953_1000879_pt1 | contig 14980 bp, 14 predicted proteins | sample BB_4_MG_FD_140325 | JGI IMG/M metagenome (GOLD analysis project Ga0193953, IMG submission 140325) | Microbial mat bacterial communities from the Broadkill River, Lewes, Delaware, United States - BB_4_MG | ecosystem: Environmental > Aquatic > Freshwater > River > Microbial mats | place: USA... | reverse complement strand
CATACAGCACCAACTTTTGGAGCAGATGATGCAATGGTTGCTAAACAAGCAAAACCAGAAGTACCACCAATGTTGGTATTGGATGATAATGGAAATCCTGTTCCGTTAGTAGATTTACAAGGAAGATTTACAAAGCATAATGGCATTTATGCTGGAAAATACGTAAAAAATGAATATTACAACGAAGGTGAAGCTCCAGAGCGTTCATTAGATGTTGAAATTTCAATTCAATTAAAAGAAGAAAATAAAGCTTTTCATGTAGAAAAGTATCGCCATAGTTACCCACATTGTTGGAGAACAGATAAACCGGTGTTATATTATCCATTGGATTCTTGGTTTGTAAAAGTTACAGACAAACGTGATAGAATGCATGAATTAAACACAACAATCAACTGGAAACCTAAAAATACAGGTGAAGGTCGTTTTGGAAACTGGTTAAAAAATGCAAATGACTGGAACCTTTCTCGTTCTCGTTACTGGGGAATTCCATTACCAATTTGGAGAACTGAAGATGGTACTGAAGAAATAATGATTGGTTCTGTTGAACAGTTAAAGTCGGAAATGGCTAAATCTGTTAAAGCTGGACTTATGGAAGCTGATATTTATGCCGATTTTGAGGTTGGAAATATGAGTAATGAAAACTATGACAAACTAGATTTACATAAAAATATTGTAGATGCTGTTATTTTAGTTTCACCAAAAGGTCAACCAATGAAAAGAGAATCAGACTTAATTGATGTTTGGTTCGATTCAGGGTCTATGCCATATGCACAATGGCATTATCCGTTTGAAAATAAAGAGTTAATTGATGAGAAAAAATTCTATCCAGCTGATTTTATTGCTGAAGGAGTAGATCAAACCAGAGGTTGGTTCTATACGTTACATGCAATTGGAACAATGGTTTTCGATTCTGTAGCTTATAAAAATGTTGTTTCTAACGGATTGGTGTTAGATAAAGAAGGTAAAAAAATGTCTAAACGTTTAGGAAACGCTATTGATCCTTTTGAAACAATGGATAAATATGGTGCAGATGCTACACGTTGGTATATGATTTCAAATGCAAATCCTTGGGATAATTTAAAGTTTGACCTTGATGGAATTGATGAGGTTCGTAGAAAGTTCTTTGGAACCTTATATAACACATATTCATTCTTCTCATTGTATGCAAATTTAGATAACTTCACATATGCTGAAGATGAAATTGCAATTGAAGACAGACCAGAAATTGATCGTTGGGTGCTTTCAGAATTAAATACGTTGATTAAAAATGTAGAAAAATTCTATGAAGAATACGAACCAACAAAAGCAGCCAGAGCAATTCAAGATTTTGTTTCTGAATATGTGAGTAACTGGTTTGTTCGTTTAAGTAGAAGACGTTTCTGGAAAGGCGAATACGGACAAGATAAAATTTCAGCCTACCAAACATTATATACATGTATGGTAACCGTTGCTAAATTGGCTTCTCCAATTGCTCCATTCTTTATGGATAATCTTTACAAAGATTTAACAAGTGTAACTGGACATGAAAGTTTAGAATCAATACATTTGACAAATTTCCCTGTTGCTGATGAAAGTTTAATAGACAGTAGTTTAGAGCATAAAATGCAACAAGCTCAAAAAATATCATCAATGGTATTATCATTACGTAAAAAGGAAATGATAAAGGTTCGTCAGCCATTACAAAGAATAATGATTCCAATTTTGGATGAAAAAGATAGAGAAGAGATTTTAGCTGTTGAAAACTTAATAAAATCGGAAGTGAATGTTAAGGAAATTGAATTAATTGATGATGCTTCCGGAATATTAGTTAAGACAATAAAACCTAATTTTAAAGTACTTGGGCCAAGATTTGGGAAAGATATGAGGTTTGTTGCTCAGGCAATTCAAAATTTAACTCAGGAAGACATTGCAATTGTTGAAAAACAAGGTGGAATTTCTTTAAAAGTCAATGAAAATGTTGTAAATTTAACACAAGCCGAAGTTGAAATTACATCGCAAGATATTGAAGGTTGGTTAGTTGCTAATCAAGGAAGTTTAACAGTAGCTTTAGATGTTACAATTACTGATGAATTACGAAAAGAAGGAAATGCAAGAGAGTTAGTTAATAGAGTTCAAAATTTACGTAAGGAATCAGGTTTTGATGTGACAGATAAGATAAAGTTAATTATTCAAAAAAATGATATATTAGAGCAGTCAATTACGGCGAATGAACAATATATTAAAACTGAAACGTTAACAAATGAATTAGTGTTTGAAGATATAGTAGAAAAAGGTACGGAAATTGCCTTTGACGATGTGAACACTAAAATATTAATCAAAAAAATGTGAGCTTATGAATGAACAAAATAGATACCCTGATAGCGATTTAGCAGAGTTTAAGGAAATAATCTTAAATAAAATTAAATTCGCAGAAGAAGATTTGGCTTTAATTAAAAGCGCCTTTAAAAACGACAGTAATAATGGTACGGATGATACATCTCCAACTTTCAAGGCGTTTGAAGAAGGTTCTGAAACCATGTCTAAAGAGGCAAATGTTCAATTGGCAATTCGTCAAGAAAAGTTTATTAGAGATTTAAAAAACGCCTTATTACGAATTGAAAACAAGACTTATGGTGTTTGTCGTGTAACAGGTAAATTAATTCAAAAAGAACGATTGAAATTAGTTCCTCACGCAACACTTAGTATTGAAGCAAAAAGAATGCAACAATAGAATATTAATTACATAAATTTAGGAAGTTTCTTTTTCCCAGAAGCTTCCTTTTTTAATACAACTTATTTAAAACCTATTACCATTGAAAAAACCAATTATCATAATAATACTAGTTTTGTTAATAGATCAAATTAGTAAAATTTATATTAAAACTAATTTTTTGTACGGAGAAGAAGTTGTGGTTTTTGATTGGTTTAGAATTCATTTTATTGAAAATAACGGTATGGCCTGGGGAGCCGAATTTGGAGGCAAAGCAGGAAAGTTGTTTTTAACAATTTTTAGATTATTTGCTATTGTTGGTATTGGATATTGGTTATACTCATCAGTTAAAAAGAATGCACATTCAATTTTAATTGTTGCTATTTCTCTTATTTTCGCAGGCGCAATGGGTAATATTATAGATTCTGTTTTTTACGGAGTTATATTTGATACACCACCTAATGCTACTGCTACCTTATTCGCGGAAAATCCATATGGTGAACTGTTTTATGGAAAAGTAGTTGATATGCTTTATTTTCCGATTTGGAAAGGTAATTTACCCGAATGGCTTCCTTTTTGGGGAGGTGATCGTTTTACTTTTTTTAATGCCATTTTTAATGTTGCCGATTCGGCAATTTCAATAGCCGTTGGTTTATTGATTGTTTTCAATAAAAAAGCATTTCCGAAAGAATCATAATTTTTTTTTATTAAAAATCTTTAAAAGATTGTTTTGTCTAAATATTAATCGTAATATTGCAATGTAACAATTAAAGAAATGGGTACAACAAAAACAGAAATATTTAAAGACGATCAAAATCAAATTGCATTATTAGCGAAAGCCCTTGGTCACCCTGCAAGAGTTGCAATATTACAACAGCTATTTAGCTTAAATTCTTGCATTTGTGGAGATCTTGTGAATGAAATAGGATTAGCACAGCCAACAATATCTCAACATTTAAAAGAACTTAAAAATATGGGTTTAATAAAAGGTGAAATTGTTGGAACCAGTGTTTGCTATTGCATTAATGATGAGGTTTGGGAAGAAATGAAGCTTTTATTAGGTTCTTTTTTAAACCAGAATATTAATACGAATGACGATTGTTGTTAAAGGAAATTAATTATGACTATTAAGGAAATAAAAAAACACTTAAGCAATTTAGAAACAATTGCTTTTGAATTACCGGATGGGAATTTGGTACCAAATCATTTTCACGTAACGGAAGTTGGAAAAGTAACCAAGCATTTTATTGATTGTGGAGGAACGCTTCGTAATGAAGTCGTTGCAAATTTCCAGTTATGGAATGCTAATGATTATGATCATCGTTTACATCCTGAAAAATTAATTCATATTATTGAGTTATCTGATAAGCTTTTAGATCTTGATAATTTGGAAATAGAAGTTGAGTATCAAGGTTCAACCATTGGGAAATATGGGCTGGATTTTAACGGTACAAACTTCTTATTAATTACCAAACAAACAGATTGCTTGGCTAAAGATAATTGCGGGATTCAAGAAGAAAAACCAAAGGTTAAACTTTCCAATCTACAAGAAAATTATTCAAACTGTTGCACTCCTGAATCTGGATGCTGCTAATTAAACAATAGACTTATGTTATTTAAACAAATTGAAACTACAATTACGTCATTACATTTTGATAGTATTTCGGATGAGCGTAAAGAAGAGTTAAAACTTCTTATTGATTATATCCAAAACAGAGTAGCTGAAAATTCTAATGTGAATTTAAATTTTATTTGTACTCACAATTCTCGAAGAAGCCATTTGTCACAAGTTTGGGCTCAGGCTGCATCGCATCATTATAATGTGAAAAATGTGTATTGTTATTCAGGAGGAACAGAGGCCACAGCCTTATTTCCTATGGCTGAAAAAACTTTAAGAAATGCAGGTTTTGAAATAAATAAATTATCTGAAGAAAAAAATCCGGTTTACAGTATTAAATATTCAGACAATGAACCTTCAATTATTGGATTCTCTAAAAAATATGATAATTCGTTTAATCCTAAAAGTGAATTTGCAGCATTAATGACTTGTTCACACGCCGATGAAAACTGTCCGTTTATTCCAGGAGCTGAAAAACGTATTCCAGTGAGGTATGACGATCCTAAGGCTTTTGACAATTCACCACAACAAGAAGAAAAGTACGAAGAGAGAAGTAATGAAATTGCTACAGAGATGTTGTATGTTTTTTCTCAAATTAAATAATCAAATATGAAAAAGAAGTTAAGTTTTTTAGATAGTTATTTAACACTATGGATTTTTATTGCGATGGCAATTGGAGTTGGTTTAGGGTATTTTATACCTTCATTTCCAACACTAATAGATTCCTTTAGTAGTGGAACAACAAATATTCCTATTGCAATTGGTTTAATAGTAATGATGTACCCACCTCTGGCAAAAGTAAATTATGCGCTGTTGCCTAAAGTATTTAAAAATGTAAAAATATTATCTATTTCTTTGGTGTTAAACTGGATAGTTGGACCTATATTAATGTTCATTTTAGCGATCACATTTTTGCAGGAGTATCCTGAATATATGGTTGGTTTAATTTTGATAGGATTGGCTCGTTGTATTGCAATGGTATTGGTATGGAATGACCTTGCAGAAGGAAGTAGTGAGTATGGAGCAGGGCTGGTTGCGCTAAACAGTATTTTTCAGGTTTTTGCTTATAGTTTTTATGCCTGGTTATTTATTACTGTATTGCCACCTTATTTTGGTTTTGAAGGAGCGATAGTTGATATTTCAATTGCTACCATTGCCGAAAGTGTTGCAATTTATTTAGGATTACCTTTCTTGTTAGGAATATTAAGCAGACTAATTTTAGTAAAATTAAAAGGAGAAGAATGGTATTCAAAAGTATTTATACCAACAATTTCACCGTTAACATTAATTGCTTTGTTGTTTACTATTGTAGTAATGTTTTCTTTAAAAGGAGAGTTAATTGTTCAAATACCTATGGATGTGGTTATAATTGCAATTCCATTATTAATATATTTCACAATAATGTTCATAATTGGGTTCTTTGCAACAAAAGCAATGGGAGCGACTTATGATAAAACTGCAGCGGTTGCCTTTACTGCTTCGGGGAATAATTTTGAATTAGCAATTGCCGTAGCTATTGCAGTATTTGGTTTAAACTCGGGCCAGGCTTTTGCCGGTGTAATTGGTCCGTTAGTTGAAGTTCCTGCACTTATTTTATTAGTGCGAGTTTCTTTTTGGTTGAAAAAGAAGTATTACGCATAATATTTAATGAAAAATGAGTTAGATATGATTAAAATCATATTTGACTCTAAATATCAATCGTACATTTGCGATAAGAGATGAAAAGATCATTAGAAAATATCGAATATAAAGATGGAACGGAACAATTAGCACGTTTCTCAAAAGCATTGGGGCACCCAACAAGAATTGCAATTTTAAAGCATTTACAAAATCAGTCTTGTTGTTTTACAGGAGATTTAGTTGAGGTTTTTCCATTGGCTCAATCCACTATCTCCCAACATTTGAAAGAATTAAAAAATGCAGGATTAATTCAAGGTGAATTAAATCCTCCAAAAATTAAATATTGTATTAATAAAGAGAATTGGCAAATAGCTAAATCACTATTTAGTGAATTCTTTCATTAGTATTTAGTAAAAACGATTATCAAATAGAAAATATATAAAAATGAGTATTTCAATAAAAATTTTAGGAACAGGTTGTCCTAAATGTAATCAAGTAACAGCAGTAGTTAAACAAGTAGTAGAAGAAAATAATATTGACGCTACAATTGAAAAGGTTGAAGATATTATGGATATAATGCAATATGATGTAATGTCAACTCCCGCCATTGTAATTAATAATGAAGTGAAAATTAAAGGAAGAGTTCCTTCTGTAGATGAAGTAAAAGATATTTTAGCCAATAAGGAAGTAAAAGATTCAGGTGATTGTTGTTCACCTTCTTCAAGTTGTTGTTAATAAACCATAAAGTTCATTTTAGAAGTAAATTGAAATCAAATGTTTGATTGGATACAGGATTTTGCCAATTGGTTAGTTTACGACACTTTTGGAATGTTGGAAGGTGCTCACCTTGCAGAAGCATTAAACTTTTTTATTTATGATAGTATTAAAATAATACTATTACTTGTTGTCATTATCTTTTTTATGGGAATTGTAAATAGTTACTTCCCAATAGATAAGGTAAGAAACTACTTGTCAAGAAATAAATTATATGGATTTGAATATGTAATGGCAAGTTTATTTGGTGTAGTTACACCTTTTTGCTCGTGTTCATCTGTACCATTGTTTATTGGTTTTGTAAGAGGTGGAATTCCTCTTGGAGTAACATTTTCTTTTTTAATTACTTCTCCATTGGTTAATGAAGTTGCTATTGGCTTGTTTATTGGTCTGTTTGGAGTTAAAACAACTATTATCTATGTAGTAAGTGGTGTGTTATTAGGTGTTTTCTCAGGTTTGATTTTAAGTAAATTCAATTTGGAACGATTTTTAACTCCTTGGGTAAAAGAAGTTTTAGCAAAAGCTCAAAGAGAAGAAGATGCATTTATAGCTGAAAAAACACCATTATTGAAGCGTTTACCTGCTATTTGGAATGAAGTTTTAAATATTTTAAAGGGTGTAATTCCATACGTGTTGATAGGACTTGCAATAGGAGGTTTGATGCACGGATATATCCCTGAAGGATTTTTTGAGCAATATATGAGTAAAGACAATTTGTTTGCAGTTCCTATTGCAACTATAATGGCAGTACCAATGTATATGAATGCATCTGGCATTTTACCAGTGGTTCAAGTATTGGTTTCAAAAGGAATTCCATTAGGAACTGCGATTGCATTTATGATGGGTGTTGTTGGACTTTCTTTGCCAGAAGCAATGTTGTTAAAAAAGGTAATGACCTTTAAATTAATCGGAATATTCTTTGGAGTAGTAACCTTATGTATCATAATTTCAGGATACCTATTTAATATAATTATATAATCATAAAAAAAGTAAAAATGAAAAAGTTAAGTGCATTAGTAGTATTAGTAAGTTTAGTGTTGTTTTCTTGTAAAGAAAAAGCTCAAACAGAAAAAAAAGTAGTTGAAAAAGTAGCAAATAAAATTGAGGTGATCGATTTTCACTCAACACATAGATGTATGACTTGTAATGCTATCGAATCAAGTACTAAGTATACTTTAGATACTTATTTTAAAAATGAAGTAGAAAATAATAAAATTACTTTGCAAGTAGTAAATGTTGATGAAGAAGAGAATTTAAAAATTGCAGAAAAGTTTGAAGCTACCGGTACAGCATTATTTTTAAATGTTGTTAAAGATGGTAAGGAAGAACAAATTGATTTAACTGAATTCGCATTTATGAATGGAAATGACCAAAAAGTTTTTTCAGAAGAATTAAAAGTGAAAATAGAAGAAGCGTTAAAAAACATATAAGTGGAATTTCTTAAAGCAATTTTAGAAAGTTATAATATTCCAATTTTATCAGCTTTAATATTAGGATTAATGACTGCTATAAGTCCTTGTCCTTTGGCAACTAATATTACGGCAACTGCATTTATATCAAAAAATATTTCCAATAAAAAGGTGGTGTTTTTAAGTGGTGTTGTTTATTCATTTGGGCGAGCTTTTAGTTATTCAGTAATTGGTTTAATTTTATTTTTTGGAGCTAGTAAATTTCATATTGGAAGGTTTTTTCAACAAAATGGAGAAAAATATTTAGGTCCACTTCTTGTTATTATTGGTTTAATTATGCTGAATGTTATTCGGTTGAAATTTTTAAACAACTCTAATTTCTCGGAAAGACTTTCTGAAAAATTTAAAGACAAAGGAATTCTTGGATCATTTTTTATAGGAGTAATATTTGCTTTGGCGTTTTGCCCATATAGCGGTGCTTTATTTTTTGGAATGTTAATTCCAATGTCTATTTCAAGTGTTGATGGCTTGTTTTTGCCAATAGTTTTTGCTTTTGGAACTGGATTACCAGTTATTTTATTTACCTATTTATTGGCTTTTGCAGCTGGAAGTGTTGGAGCGTTTTATGTTAAAATTACCAAAGTTGAAAAAGTAATGCGATTTGTAGCTGGGATAGTTTTTGTATTAACGGGTATTTATTATATATGTATATTTACAGGCATAATTTAACTTTAGTATGAAATCAGAAAGAAATAAAATCATATTGGCTATTATAGTGTTTATAGTCACCTTCGTTGTCTTCAGAGAAATATTTTCTAACTGGGAATGGATTAAAGAAAGCATCCTCGGAAAATAAAAAACAAAAAAGCTCTAATATTAATTGGAGCTTTTTTATTTTACAACAATAAGCACTTATTTGCATTGTATAAATAAATCATTTTCAGTTGACTAATGGAAACTATGATTTATTTAAAATAATGTAATTTTATTATTTAAACCACATTACTTTTTTGGAGTTAGAAATTCAAATAAAAACATTACCAACACAACCTGGAATTTATCAATATTATGATAAAAACGGGACAATATTATATGTTGGAAAAGCTAAGAACTTAAAGAAAAGGGTTGCTTCCTACTTTAATAAAAATCACGAGTACGGTAAAACAAAAATGCTTGTAAAAAAAATTGCAAGTATTAAGCATATTGTTGTTGATACAGAAACGGATGCCTTATTATTAGAAAATAATCTGATTAAAAAATATCAACCTCGTTATAATGTAATGCTTAAGGATGATAAAACGTATCCTTGGATTTGTATTAAAAAAGAACGGTTTCCACGTATTTTTTTAACTCGAAATGTTATTAAAGATGGTTCCGAATATTTTGGTCCATATACTTCTGTGCGAACAGCAAGAGCTTTATTAGACCTAATTAAAGAATTGTATCTGTTACGTAGTTGTAATTACGATTTAAGTGAGAAAAATGTTGAAGCCAAAAAGTATAAGGTGTGTTTAGATTTTCATATTGGAAACTGTAAAGGACCTTGTGAAGATTTACAAACTGAAAATAGCTATGTTCAGGATATTGATGGAATAAGAAATATCATTAAAGGAAATTTTAAAGAGTCGTTAAAGTTATTTGAGGATTTAATGATGCAATTTGCTGCTGAAATGGAGTTTGAAGAGGCTCAAAAGATTAAAGAAAAAATTAATTTATTAGCTAATTATCAGGCGAAATCAACAGTTGTTAATCCGTCAATTACAAATGTTGATGTTTTTTCAATTATTTCTGATGAAAGTTTTAGCTATATCAATTTTTTTAAAATTGCTAATGGAGCTATTATTCAATCTCATACAACCGAAATTAAAAAGAAGTTAGATGAAAGTGATAAAACATTGTTGGAGCTTTCAATAATTGAATTCAGGCAGCGTTTTAGCTCTCAGTCTAAAGAGATTTATGTTCCGTTTGAGGTTGATTTAGGTGAAAACATAAAAGTTACGGTTCCTAAATTGGGAGACAAAAAGCGCATTGTTGAATTAAGTTTAAGAAATGCAAAATACTTCAGACAAGAAAGATTCAAGCAAATTAAAATTGTTGATCCAGATAGGCACGTAAAAAGAATAATGTCTCAAATGAAGAAGGATTTAAGGTTAAGTGAAGAGCCAAGACATATTGAGTGTTTTGATAATTCAAATATACAGGGAACAAATCCGGTGTCAGCTTGCGTGGTTTTTAAAAATGGAAAACCCAGTAAAAAGGATTATAGAAATTTTAATATTAAAACTGTTGAAGGACCCGATGATTTTGCTTCAATGGAGGAGGTTGTTTTTAGACGATATAAGCGTTTGCAAGAAGAAGGTCAGGATTTACCTCAGTTAATTGTAATTGATGGAGGAAAAGGACAATTGTCAGCTTCATTAAAAAGTTTAAATATTCTTGGGTTAAGAAATAAAATCGCCATTATTGGTATTGCCAAAAGATTAGAAGAAATTTATTACCCAGAAGATCCTGTTCCATTATATCTTGATAAAACTTCTGAGACTTTAAAAATTATTCAACAATTAAGAAACGAAGCGCATCGATTTAGTATTACTCATCATAGAAAAAAAAGAAGTAAAGGGGCTTTAACAAATGAATTAGAACAAATATCAGGAATTGGTAAACAAACTGTTGTATCTTTATTAAGGCATTTTAAATCGGCTAAAAGGGTAGGAGCAGCAACATTTGAGGATTTGCAAAAAATTGTTGGAAAAAGCAGGGCTACTAAAGTGTATGACCACTTCCATAAGAATTAATTATTTATGAGAAATATTTTAATATTTATTTTTTTATTGTCAATAGGCATTGTTCAATCACAAAATAGCATTGAAAAAAAAGATGTTAAGGTTGGGCTTGTTTTAAGTGGAGGTGGAGCAAAGGGATTTGCACATGTAGCCGCTTTAAAAGTACTGGAAGAAGCTGGTGTGAGAGTAGATTATATTGGAGGAACCAGTATGGGAGCAATCGTTGGAGCTTTGTATGCTTCGGGGTATAGTGCAAATCAATTAGATTCAATTATTAGATCAATTGATTTTGAAAAAATATTGAGTGATGAATTACCTCGAAAAGCAAAACCTTTTTACACGAAAGAGAATGGTGAAAAATATGCCTTGTCATTACCAATTAAAAACAAAAAGGTTGGAATTCCTGTGGCTATATCTGAAGGGCAAAACGTACTTAACTTATTAACCGAATTAACTCAACATGTTAACAATATAAATGATTTTAGTAAACTGCCAATCCCATTTGTTTGCGTGGCTACAAATTTAGTTACTGGAAAACAGGAGGTGTTGAAAAGTGGTTTTTTACCGGAAGCGGTAAAAGCAAGTGGATCATTTCCAACATTATTGGCACCTGTAGAAATTGATGGAAAATTGTTGTCTGATGGGGGTATTGTAAATAATTTCCCTGTTGATGAGGTAAAAGCTATGGGAGCTGATATAATCATTGGTGTTGATATTCAAAGTGGTTTGGAAGATATGGAACATTTAGATTCTGCTGTGAAAATATTGAATCAAATAGTAGGATTTCAAATGTATAAAACTTTAGAGTCTAAGTACACTAAAGTTGATTTATTAATTAAGCCTGATATGAAGAACTTTAATGTGGTTTCTTTTGATAAGGTCAATCAAATAATGAAAGAGGGAGACAAAGCCTCTCGCGATAAAATTGAACATCTTATAAGTATAGGAAATAGCCAGATAAAAACTAAAGTAAGGAAAACGAATATTGGTCGATTGGAAAACCTTCATATTGAAAAAATTGAAATTGAAGGAAATAAGAATTATACGAGAGCTTATATACTTGGAAAATTGAAGTTAAAGAAGAGAGATTCAACAAGTTATCGAAAATTAATTGAGAGTATTAATAATTTAACTGCAACAGGTAATTTTGAAAATATTCAATATAAAATTATTAAGGAAAAAGAAGGAAGTATCGTTAAAATTAAGGTTAAAGAGCACACAGTATCTAATTTACTTCAGCTAGGAGTTCATTATGATGGTTTATATAAAACCGGAGTTTTAGTTAATAATACTGCAAAACATGTATTTTTTAAAAATGATGTAATTTCTGCAGAACTGATATTAGGAGATAATGTAAGGTATAATTTTAATTATTTTATTGATAATGGGTTTTATACAAGTTTTGGAATTAAATCGAGGTACAATAGTTTTAATGCAAATGTAAAATTTGATGAGGCTAACGTGAACAAATTGAATATAGAGTATGAAGATTTTACGAATCAGATATATTTTCAAACTGTATTTGGAAGAAAATTTGCCATTGGCGTGGGAGGTGAACATAAGAGAATAAAAGCATTTACAGAAACTATTTCTTCCATAGGAAATGATTTACCTTCAAATGGAAATAATAGGTTGTATTTTGATAAATCAGACTATTTAAACGCTATAGGATATTTAAAAATTGACACATATGACAAAAAATATTTTCAAAAAAGAGGGTTTTATTTAGATGCTGATTTTAGGTGGTACTTAGCATCTACCGATTTTGATAATACCTTTGAATCCTTTTCACAGTTGAAAGGAAATTTAGGATTAGCAACAACGTTTTTTGAAAAGCTTACTGTTCAGTATATCTCTGAAGCCGGTATTACAATTGGAGAAAATATGAATAGAGCTTTAGATTATAATATTGGAGGATATGGAGAGAATTTTATAAATACATTTATTCCTTTTAATGGATATGATTTTGCATTTTTTGATACCAACTCTTTTTTAAAATCAACTTTTATTTTAAGATATGAATTTTTGCCTAAAAATTATTTTATGGCAAAAGCAAATTATGCAAGAATTGATAGAGATTTGTTTAATCAAGGAAAGATTTTTGAAAATACTAAATCGGGATATATGTTTGGATATGGAATTGATACCTTTTTAGGACCAATTGAAATAAATTACACCTTTTCACCTGATCACAATAAGAATTACTGGTATTTTAACGTTGGGTTCTGGTTTTAAATAAAAAAAGTCCTGCAAAATAAATTGCAGGACTTTTAGATATTGTAAAATGCCTTATTTAATTATTTCACCTTTACTATTTGTGAAATCAAATCTTAAATATTGGTAAGCATCTCGCGGTAAAATTTTAATCCACTTTTTATATTTTGTAAACCATCTTTGCTGTATCGATGGTAATCCTTTTTTCAAATAAGCTGCAATAAAAGGGTGTACATTTAATACAATCTTTTTGTGTTCTTTTAGATTTATTAGCTTATCTAGTTCAGCTTGAATTGTATCTAATAATACAATTGGAGCTTCAACTTCTCCTGAACCACTAGGGTTTGGTTCTTGAGTTTTTATAACCAATTCAGGTCGTACCCTTTGTCTAGTAATTTGAACCAGTCCAAATTTACTCGGAGGCAGAATTTTATGTTTGGTTCTGTCAAATGCCATTTCTGATTTCATATGATCAAATAACTTTTGTCTATGTTCAGCAGTATGCATATCAATAAAATCAACAACAATAATTCCTCCCATATCTCTTAATTGTAATTGTCTTGCAACTTCTGTAGCTGCAATTAAATTTACTTCAAGTGCAGTATCTGCTTGTGATGTAGCTTTATTTGAGCGATTTCCGCTATTTACATCAATCACATGAAGTGCTTCAGTATGTTCAATTACTAAGTAAGCTCCTTTACTCATGGAAACTGTTTTACCAAAAGATGTTTTAATTTGGCGTTCAATTCCATATTTTTCAAAAATAGGAACTTTGGAGTTGTATAAATTTACAATAGATTCTTTTTTAGGATCTATTTCTTGTAAATATTCTTTAATTTCTAAGAATAAAACATCATCATTAGTTACAATATTTGTAAATGAATCATTAAACAAATCTCTTAAAATAGAAGAGGCTCTGTTTAATTCACTTAATACTTTTATTGGAGTTTGCTGTGCTTTAGAGGATTTTACCTTTTTACACATTCCTACCCAGCGGTCTAATGAATTTTGTATGTCTTTATCAAGTTCTGCAACTTTTTTATTTTCCGCTACGGTTCTTATAATAACACCAAAACCTTTAGGCTTAATGCTTTTAACCAATCTTTTTAATCGTTCCTTTTCTTGTAAGTCAGTTATTTTTTGTGAGACTGATACTCTTTCAGAAAATGGAACTAGAACCATATATCTACCAGCAATAGATATTTCAGAGCTCATACGAGGCCCTTTGGTTGAAATAGGTTCCTTTACAATTTGAACTAATGAATTTTGACCTGTTTTTAAAACGTCAACTATACTTCCATTTTTGTCAATGTCTTTTTCAAGTTGAAAATTTTTTAAAGTGTAATCTTTAATTTTACCTGTGCTAATACCTTTTATAAACTTGTTTAATGATAGCAATTGTGCCCCTAAATCATGATAATGTAAAAAACCGTCTTTTTCGTAACCTACGTTAACAAATGACGCATTTAAACCAGATAATACTTTACCTATTCTGGCTAAAAAAATATCTCCAACGGAGAATTTATTATCGTTTGTTTCTTTATTAAGGGCTATTAATTTACCATCTTTTAATAAGGCAAAATCAATATCAGAGGAGTTTGATCTAATAATTAATTCCGTTTTCACTCTGATTTGTTTTTGTGCTCAAGTAATACAAATTATAATACTTGAACTATTTATAATTAGTTTTACAGGATTTATACCCGACAATATTTGCGGTATTTTGCAAATATTTATTTCAATGAACTTTATTATTTAAAGAAAAAGTAAGCTTAGCTTACTTTTTCTTTTTGTGTCTATTTGCTCTTGCTCTTTTTTTACGTTTATGAGTAGAGATTTTAGCTCTTTTTCTTTTTTTACCACTTGGCATAAT
>Ga0193953_1000878_pt1 | contig 14991 bp, 11 predicted proteins | sample BB_4_MG_FD_140325 | JGI IMG/M metagenome (GOLD analysis project Ga0193953, IMG submission 140325) | Microbial mat bacterial communities from the Broadkill River, Lewes, Delaware, United States - BB_4_MG | ecosystem: Environmental > Aquatic > Freshwater > River > Microbial mats | place: USA... | reverse complement strand
GATATAACTTCCTAAAACTTGATTCAATTATACGCATAGTTTTTGTTTCAAAACTAGCTTGTCTTATCTGCTCAGGCAATATGTATTAGGCCGATTGGTTACAGTATTGTTATAAAATAAAAGGGGGCATTGCCCCCTTTATAATTTCTTATCCTTTATCCTCAAGGATTAAAATTCCCACATGTCGTGCTCGATATTAAACAACTGAAGCTTAATTCTTTCCGACTCCATCATTGCTTCCATTCCAGCTGCATATGCCTCAATACGCCTATTATTATAAACATTAGACTCCTGATAAATATAACTACCAAAATAACGCTTATTAAAAATATCATCAAAAGTACGACGTTGGGCATCATTCTGTGGATTAAAAACTTCATGTCTGGCAAATAAATCTCTTGCTTCAGGGAAATAAATCCAAAAAACCTGTTCTTTTATAACTCTTTCATCTCCACCTTCAGATTCTTTAACGGATTCCCTAATTGGACACATCCCTATTATACGCACATCCATCCGGGAATAGTTACGATCAAAAAACCAAATTTCTTTAAGCATAACCTGCTTAACTTCATTAGATTTTATGGTACCCCCAACAATTTTCTCAACCAATTCACCAGTCTCCGGATCTTCCACAAAAGTAGTATCCGCCTCTGCCCCCATTTTCGAACTAACTTGCTCCCAGGTCATCGGTACTTTAAACTCATCATCACGAGTTGTGTATGCAGTTAATCCTTCATACTCCACACCATATAATAACAAATCAATCAAATTCATTCGATCATCTATTGGCGTTACCGGATAATACATGGTGAGGTTAATTTTCTCTCTTAAATCTATTACACGCCAAATCTTCTTGGCCCACAATACATCCGCCTCTCTCACATGTGCATAAGGTATTGGCTTCCGATTTGCCACATGCTCTTTTGGGTATAAGCCATCCAACACATTTTGAGCTGAAATGTTATGTATAGGTAACAAACCTATTAACAATACGAGGATAAAGAATGCTTTTTTCATTTTATTTAATTTTCTAACTTCCATTAGTATTACACAATTGATTATACTACTAAATATTAATCAATTGTAAATGTCATCGTTGGTAATTTACGCGTTGTACCATCAGGTCCGACAGCTCTAATATCTTCTATAAATATTTTTTGACCTCTACCCATACCGTCGATAAAATCCAACTGGGCATCCGTAAATCGATAACTTTTTGATGTTTCACTTTTATAAAAACCTTGTTTAATGGCTGCAATAGTAAAACTGGTAACTGTAAACTTCAAATCAAAATCAAAATCAGGTCCCATCGTAGCGATTACACCGAATTGAGCCTTTAATAAATTCTTTCCTATCTTTCCATCTCTTTTATTAGCAACTATCGGATATGGATCAGGAACGCGTTTTATACGAAACTCATTACTTCCTAATCGGTGCATTTTACCATCTATATCAGCAGAGACAGTAATAATACATTTTTTCCCAGCTGATCGCGAACGTGGTTTTAAAATGTATTCATCTCCCTGTCTTTTTTGCGTCACATTAGTCATCTTTACACTTAACCGGTCAGCTGGCACACCTGGAACAGAGATTTCAACAGGATTGTCAACTCCCTCGTAAAGTACATTCATTTTAGTAGGCGAAATAACTACGTTGGGCTGAATAACCTGATAGCTTCCTTTGATGGAATATGGTTTAGGATCTCCAGTCATTGGATCTTTTACCTCAATAACAGCGTTATATTCAAAATCACCAGTTTTATTTGTAGTAACGGAATACTTTCCCCTACCATTTTGAATAGGTTGTTCCACCCCATTCACCCTAACTATTGGATCTTGAGTTTCATCGCGTGCAGCCAGAAAAATGTCTGCCTCGAAGGTGCTTCCTTTAAGTATTACATTGCCGGTAGTTGGCATAATAATTGGATCAATAGCAGTAAACTTAAAGGTTCCTTCATCAATTTCACTCAAAAGGTGTCCAATTAAATCAGCTTGTGTCGTTCTTACATTACTTTGAATACTACTTAAAAGTGCAAATGATGCAGAAAGTGGTAAATGCTCAAATTTTTGAGATTCCCATTTGCGTTCTACTTCACCTTTTTGAGAAGGTTTCTTTGATTCAGTTGACAAACTTTTTATTATCGACCTGCTTATCGTTGTATCTTCCTCTGTCAAATGGCTTAATAAAAATTCACGATATTCATTAATCTCATCCTTCAATATTTTGCTCCGTTCACCATTTCTTTCAGTAATCATGACCTGCGGAGCTACATCCTGATTATCTCCGCCTATATAATCCGTAATCGTTGCTTCAGGCCGACTATCAACGATACGAACCATTCTCATTTTTAATGAATCAATATGATTGAATAAAGAATCAGCCTTGACACCAATTTCTTTAGCAATATCATGTTTAGGCTTTGCCTTTGCCTCATTTGTCATTTCAGCATTTTGAAACTTGGCATACAGCTGATCATTCTTACTCTGAACAGCATTAATAGACTGTAAAATACTCTCATCAACCAACTGAAAAGCTTGCAATAATTCTCCCGAAACATTTAAAGCCAACATCGCCGTTAAAAATAGGTACATCATACCTATCATTTTCTGCCTGGGCGTTTCGGGACAGTTTCCACCACTCATATTGTTCTAAATTAAATTTCGCAAATCATTCGCTACAAAACAAATTATCTATTACCCATATTCATGGCACTCAACATGCTTCCGTAAATAGTATTTAATTCAGAAACCGTTTGACTGAGTTGTGAAACTTGCTCTTTGTATACTTTACTATCTCCAGCTGAACCAACAATTTGATCTTTTACCTCAGTGAGACCATCATTTAACTCTTGTGTTATTTGCACCTGAGTATTCAAACCTTGAAGCTGAAGTTCATAGGCAGTATTTACAGCTGAAAGATTTTTAGTTACATCACCCAATTTTTCGTTATAACTAGTATTAGTTTCAACTATTCTTTCAAATTGCTGACTTAGAGTTTGGTTAACCGTATCATAAGTATTAGATAACTGTTGACCAGACTTATTTACATTATCCACAAAAGTTTTACCTGAATCTTTTATCGAATTAGCTGTCTCGCTATATGAATTTGACAATACTTCAACTGCACTATCAAGTGATTGAGCTGATTTTGCCTGAACGGTAGCCAAGTGCCCAACAGCATCTCCAGCTTGTTTCATATTACTCAGATAGGATTCTGTAGCTAAACTTGCATTGCTAAGATCTGATAATTGATTGGAAGTCATAGCCAATTTTTTGATCCCTTCTGATAGCTTCTCAACAACCTCTGGTTCGAGATGTCCCCCTTCAATAAGAGCTGCTAAATCACTGCCACCACCTCCTTGACGTATTCCATGCCGATCTCCCTCCACTTCCAAACCAACTAGTTCAGGATAAACTAAACTCCAATCAGGCATTTCATGAGGCGGTTCGAATGCTGAAAGACCAAATATAATTGCTTCTGTTCCTAACCCAGCAATCAACATAAAAGTAGCACCTGGTAGGTGAAGAATTTTCCACAAGGCACCTAAAATTACTACTGCGGCACCTAATCCATAAACCTTCCCCATCACTTTTTTATAAGCGGGACTCTCTAAAAATTCCGAAATGCTCATAACTACCTATTTAACCAATTTACCATCCAAAACCTAACTATTCTCCAATAACGTCACGAACGCACCTAAATCCAATAAACGATTTAGATGAATCTTGATATTCATACGTCCTCGTACCATTCTGCAAGAAATATCCTATATCTTTCCACGATCCTCCTCTAATAACTTTCCGTTTCATTACATGCGGATCATCCGGTAAAGCATTATACTTGTAGGTAGGATTAAAATCATGTGTAAAAGAATATGCAGATTCATCGTATGCACTTGATGTCCACTCACCAATATTACCCGACATATCAAATAAACCATAATCATTAGGCGCATAAGATCCAACAGACATAGCTGTCATACCACCATCATCAGCATATCTTCCTCGCAATGGTTTAAAGTTGGCAAGAAAGCAACCTTTATCATTTCTTGTATAAAGACCTCCCCATGGATAAATTGCATGTTCTAATCCACCTCTTGCAGCATACTCCCATTCAGCCTCAGTAGGTAATCGATATGCCATTACAGGAGGCTCTCCTTTACTATGTAGAAAATTATTTAACAATTGGGTTCTCCAAATGCTAAATGCTGTAGCTTGTTTCCAATTAACTCCAACCACAGGATACTCATCAAAACCAGGATGCCAGAAGTACATTTCCGTCCATGGTTCATTAAATGAATAAGTAAAGTCTGCAATCCAACACAAAGTATCGGGATATACATTCACCGCGTCCTTCATGATAAAAGCTGACCGATCTGCGATTTGCCGTTCGTTCCCTTTTTGATCGAAAACAACTCCTTCATATTGTTTTGTCTCATAGTTGTACCGATTACTCTTTTTTGCTGCTTGCAAGAGATCAACCCATTCATACTCATAAGTTAATTTTCTTGTGTCAATTTCTTTCCTGCGAAAGAATCGTTCGTTTTCAGGCAAATACATTTCATCAAGAATCTCGGCATATTCTTCATTGTCCCATTCAATTGGTTCTTCCCAATTAACAAAGGGAGGATCAATCTCATTTCCAAGATAATCTTCACTAATTAAAAACTCTTCAAACTGTTCTCCTAACAACCTGCGAGCAATTGAGTCTTTCACCCAATACACAAATTGACGGTACTCAGAGTTAGTAACTTCTGTCTCATCCATCCAAAAAGAACGAATAGAAACTGTCTTCGATTGCGATGTCATGGACCAGGCAACATCCTGATCATTAGGTCCCATATTAAAACTTCCCTGAGGGATGAACAACATACCATATGGATCCGGTTCATAAAAAGCCCCTCTACGAGCGACTCCAACCAATTCTCCATCTCCGGATTGTCCACAACCACTTAGGATCGTTATTAAAATGACACTTAAGGAAAGTACTTTCTTCATAATAGCCTTAATATCTGAAATTACTTCTACTATATTCAATTATAAATATCTTACACTTTTATATTTTCTTTTTCTCTTCTCCAGGCTTAAGTCGAAACTATAACCCAACATTAACTCATGCGATCCATCTCTGGCATTTTTCAATTTGGTAATGTTAATATCGTAACTATAACCAATTCGTAATCCATTGTTGAGTTCTACACCTCCCAAAAGCACGATGGCATCTTGCAATCTATAGGTGAGACCTCCCCAATATTTATCTTTTACCACAGCATTCACATTAAAATCTACCTGGATTGTTGCCAACTCTGACTTAATAAATACGGATGGTCTTAACTCTATTGGTCTGTTTTTTAATTTATATCTATAACCTCCTGTTATAAAAAAAACCTGATTCAGATAACTCACATATTCCTGCTTCAACTTCGGCTTAGGTTTATTCAGGTGAGCAATTGATAACCCGACATAACATTTCCGGCCTTCAAAATAGCCTCCTAAACCAGCATCCAAGGCGAATCCCTCGTCATCAGTAAACGCCTCTTCTCCATTATGATAAGAATTCCCGCCATTACTTGGGTCAACAATTAAGTCACTATACTTAAAAACCTGATTAATTAGCCCCAATGAAAGCCCAACTCCTAACTTACCATATTCAGACTCCCATCGTTTGGCGTAAACAAAAGCCATATTTAGAGTATTGATCTGTCCGATTTGATCATTCATGATCTGAAGACCTAAACCGCTATCCCATCCCAGTATATTCATTTTTGTATCCACCCCAAAAACCGTTGTTGATGGAGCTCCTTTCATGCCAACCCATTGTTGTCGATTTCCAACTGAAACATTGATCATCCCAGTATTACCTGCGTATCCCGGATTCACCGCCAGTTGGTTATGCATATTTTGACTAAATTGAGGGAATTGCTGTCCCATCAATTCAGCAGCTATGCAAAATAACAGAAAAAAAAGTATTCTCCTAGCCATGCCGAAAAAAAGCCGATATTTTTATGTTTATGGGTCTTTCATATTACCAAAGATTCTTCAAATCTATAAATCTAAAATTCAATAACAAAATCAGCTATTTTACTTGGCTTATATACTGCAAATTGTTTTTAAATGTTTCGTTTTATAGATGATATCTTTATGAATATTTATTTCCCATTGATTTACAATTCCTTTTTCTTTAAAAAACGAAACCACTTATCCGGAATCTCTCTTTCCGAAGCTAACTCAAAATCTTTTCGATCACAAGCTATGATTACGTTACTATCAATACCCGGAACTTCAACCCACCATCGATCATTTTCCGGGTTATTATAAAATTTCATATCAATTTCATATTCATCAAGATGAACAATGCATTGACGATAATCTTCAATTTTTTTCACAGGATAATCACCACATCTTAAACTATACCCTTCACATAAATGCCATAAAACTTGTGCAGCAACCATGGGATTTAGACGATCTCCATTATCTCCTATTCCCAATTCAAATAACCCAAACACCTTCAATTGATCACTCAAGCCAGCATACCAAGCGATTTGACAAGCTTCATCAGCAAAAAAACCATTGGGAGCGGATTCAAATCGAACTGGTAAATCAGATTGCCGAATGGCGTTTATATCAAAACTAACCAGATCTGCATCGCGTATCCATGGTTCAACTAATTTGACTCCCTTTTGCTTAATATCACCCAACCTTAAAAAATCAAACGAATAACCTCTCAATTCTTCGAACTGATTCTTAGCGACATAATACTTTTGGCAACCTATTATAGAAAGATCCTCTGGTACTGAGCGTTCTTCACTACATAATAATCCCAAAAAACTTGTAGAGGAGAAGTCCTTATCAGGCCTAACCCAATCTATTTTGGAATCTACCACGGCTATTCGATAAAACCTTTTATGACGTTTAACTGCTCTAGCCAAAGGCAATGTATAATCCTGACTTCCGCCAATTACCACTGGTACAATGCTCCAATCCATCAGATCACACACCACATCTTCCAATAACTGATACTTATCATTGACCGTATTGCCTTTGAGATTACCTAAATCAAGAATATTTAAACTCCTGGAAAAATTCACCAATCCATATAAAGATTTTCGTATTTGATCAGGAGCTTTACTACAGCTTTTATTATTAGAATTACGAGCGTCACAAACACCTAAAACAGCTATGTCATATACAGATAGATCAACGTCTGTCAATTTATGATAGAAGGAAACATTACTCATCAAAGCATGACTTTCGTCACCATCAAAAGCAAGTGTTGAACTATTTTCAACTTTATCAAAATAATGATTCCAATCCTTAATCACGCTTTTTATTTCTTTTTAGTTGTCTTTTTGGCCGTAGCCTTCTTTGTTGATGGCTTTTTGGCCGATGATTTTTTTGCAGCTGATTTTTTCGCTGTTGTCTTTGTTTTTGAAGCTGTCTTCGTTTTTTTATTGTCGTCCGTTTTTATCAACTCCACACATTCTTCAAAAGTCAGCTCTTCAGCAACTTTATCCTTTGGGATTTTAAAATTTTTCTTCTGGTATTTAATATATGGTCCCCAACGACCATTTAAAATTTGCAAGTCTTCTTCTTGTTCAAACGTCTTAATGAGTTTTTTATTATCCTCTTCTCGTTTTGTTTCAACTCTCACAATCGCAGTTTCCAAATCTATCTCCAAAGGATCATCTACACCTTTTTTTAAAGATACGAATTTACTATTATGACGAATATAAGGTCCAAAACGACCAATACCAATTACAACATCTTTATCTTCAAACTGGCCCAACGTGCGAGGCAATTTAAACAGCTCCAGTGCCTCTTCCAGCGTTATGGTCTCTAGATGCTGACCTTTTCTAAGCGATGCAAACCGAGGCTTTTCCTCATCTTCCTCAGACGATTCACCAATCTGAGCCAAAGGACCAAATCTACCGATTCGAACTGACACTGGTTTCCCCGTAGCAGGATCTTCACCCAAAATACGTTCTCCCGTACTTTTCTCAGATTGCTCCAAAGTATCTTCAACGATTTTATGAAATGGCTTATAAAAATCATCAATAGACTCACTCCACATCACTTTACCCAAGGCAATCTCATCAAACTCTTTCTCAACTTTTGCTGTAAAATCAAATGAAACAACACTTTCAAAATACTTTACTAAAAAGTCATTTACTACCATCCCAATATCCGTTGGGAAAAGCTTATTTCTTTCCGCACCAGTTATTTCTTTCTTATCACTAACCGTGAGCTCTGAGTTTTCTAAGAAAATATGTTTATAGACACGCTCTACCCCTTCTCTCTCCTCCTTATCAACATAACCTCGCTGTTGTATGGTCGATATCGTGGGCGCATAAGTGGAGGGACGGCCAATACCAAGTTCTTCCAATTTCCTTACCAGGCTTGCTTCTGTATATCTTGGTGGTTTCAATGACCAACGTTGACGCGCCTCTACATTTTGCATTTCCAACACATCCCCTTTATCCATAGGGGGAATCAATACATCCTTGCTATCATCCTGATCTTTCTCAGAATCAGATGATTCAATATACACCTTGAGAAAACCATCAAATTTAATTATCTCTCCAGTCGCAACAAACTTTTCTTTTGTTTCCCCAGCTTGAATATGAATAATGGTCTTCTCTAATTTGGCATTACTCATTTGTGAAGCAATGGTTCGCTTCCAAATTAATTCGTACAATTTTTTCTCTGCTGCGGATCCACTTACTGTATCCTTATCCAAATACGTTGGGCGAATAGCTTCGTGAGCTTCCTGCGCCCCTTTTGCCTTTGTTTTATACTGTCTATTGTGGACATAAGCTTCGCCCATTTTCTCTGCAATCTGAGAAGCAGCCATATTCAATGCCATTTCCGACAAGTTTACCGAGTCGGTACGCATGTATGTGATTTTACCTGCTTCATAGAGTTTCTGTGCCACACTCATCGTTTGCGAAACTGAAAACCCAAGTTTTCGAGAAGCTTCTTGTTGAAGAGTACTAGTTGTGAATGGAGCTGCCGGGGATTTTGTCATAGGCTTTTTCTCAACCTGAGAAACCACAAATTGCGCATCCTTACATTGTTCAACAAAAGCCTTTGTCTCCTCGAATGTTTCAAACCGACGACTGAGCTCAGATTTTAAATCTGTCTCCTTGCCTTTATCATCCGTTACAGTAAATAAAGCAGTCACCCTGTAAGACGATACCGGCTTAAACGCAAAAATTTCTCTCTCCCGATCTACAAGCACCCTGACAGCAACAGACTGAACCCTGCCTGCTGACAAAGATGGTTTTACCTTCCGCCACAAGACCGGTGATAATTCAAAACCCACTAAGCGATCGAGTATTCGTCGAGCTTGTTGTGCATTCACTAAATTATAATCAATTTTGCGCGGATTCTTAACTGCCTTCTGAATCGCCTCTTTGGTAATTTCATGGAAAACTATTCTACGTGTATTCTCCTCTGTCAATCCCAACACATCATATAAATGCCATGCAATTGCCTCTCCTTCCCGGTCTTCATCGGAAGCGAGCCATACCATTTTAGCTGAAGCAGCCAAATCCTTAAGCTCCTTTACGACCTCTTTTTTATCTTTTGAAATAATATAATCTGGCTTGTATCCATTCTCTATATCGACTCCAAAATCACTCTTAGAAAGATCGCGAATGTGTCCATAGCTGGATTTTACCAGGTAATCCGGTCCCAAAAACTTTTCAATAGTTTTGGCTTTAGCAGGTGACTCCACAATCACCAAGTTAATCACTGAACCCGTTGTCTTTTTTCCCATCTCTCAAAGGTCTTTCAAATCACGCAAATTTATCTCTGGCGAACAAAATTAGAAAATAAATGGCACAATGTTAAAAAATGAAAAGGCTTTACGCAAGCCTTTTCTTTATTGCTTACCTGAAAAATTACTATTTTTACGCCAAACTATCAAATACCATATGGATTCGAAACTAGTTAACTACAAGAAAATACTATTTTGGTTTTGGTCACTATTTGTGACTGGAATTCTTTTCGTATTTATATTATTCTTTTTAATCTCTAATGGTCAGTTAGGATTTATGCCATCCTTTGACGAATTAGAAAATCCGAAAAGCAACCTGGCTACAGAAGTAATTTCCAGCGACCAACAGCTTCTCGGAACCTATTTCAAGCAAAACAGAAGTTTTGTGAACTTTAAGGAATTATCTCCTAATATTGTTAATGCCTTAATTGCAACAGAAGATGTTCGCTTTAATGATCATTCCGGAGTGGATTCACGAGGGCTGGCGCGTGTTTTTTTCAGAACACTATTAATGCGAGACCAAAGTTCTGGTGGAGGAAGTACCATTACTCAACAGTTGGCAAAATTATTGTTCCATGGACAAGCAGCCTCAAAATGGGAAAGAGGTTTTCAAAAACTCAAGGAATGGGTGATTGCTGTGAAGCTGGAGCGAAGCTACACAAAAGAAGAAATTCTTACCATGTATCTTAATAAAGCTGAATTCATTTACGATGCTTATGGAATAAAATCTGCAGCCCAAACATTCTTCAATTCGTCAACGGACACCCTTCACGTTGAACATGCAGCAGTAATAGTAGGAATGCTTAAAAATCCGGCCCTCTACAATCCCGTTCGCCGCCCTGAAATGGTACAACAGCGCAGAAATGTTGTATTAAACCAAATGCGCAAAGCCATGTTCCTGACACAAGAGGAATATGATTCATTAAAAAACATACCTTTAACATTAGACTTCAACAGAGCTGATCACAAGGCAGGACCAGCGCCCTATTTTAGGGAATCTTTAAGATTAGCGCTAACAGCAAAAGAACCTCTTCGGGAAAACTACCCATCCTACATGAATCAAAAATTCCTTGAAGATAGTACTGAATGGGCCAACAACCCGATGTATGGGTGGATCAATAAGAACCTACGTCCTGACGGAACGAAATATGATATCTATAAAGACGGTCTCAAGATATACACAACAGTTGATTCACGCTTGCAAAGCTATGCAGAGGAGGCTGTTAAAATGCATTTAAAAGATGATCTGCAGCCTAAGTTTTTCAGGGAGAAAAAAGGACGTAGCAGGGCTCCCTTCACCAATAAGATCACAAAAGAGCAGCATGATGAAATCATCAAACGCGCCATTCGAAACACCGACCGCTATCGGGGCCTACGTCGATCGGGGGCAGACATGGATAGTATTTTACGTGTTTTCAACCATCCTTATCCTATGACTGTATTTTCATGGGATGGAGATAAGGATACACTCATGACACCTTTAGATTCCATTAAATATTATAAGCACTTCTTAAGGGCTGGAATGGTTTCTATGGATCCGTTATCCGGACATGTAAAAGCTTATATTGGCGGTCCAAATTTCACACATTTCATGTATGACATGGCAGGTCAGGGAAAACGTCAAGTTGGCTCTACGATAAAACCATTTGTTTACACCTTAGCCATGCAAGAAGGGCATACACCATGTGATTTGGTTCCTAATATCCCCCAAACATTTTATTTACCAACAGGAAAAACATGGACTCCGCGTAATTCAGGGAATAAACGAGAAGGAGAAATGGTATCTCTAAAATGGGGATTAGCCAATTCAAACAATAACATCACTGCCTGGGTTATGAAACAGTACAACCCTGAAGCAGTAGCATCAACCATTCATGCATTAGGAATAAAAAGCCCCATGGATCCAGTGCCTGCACTTTGTTTAGGAACACCTGATTTTAGTTTATTAGAAATGACCGGAGCCTATTGTACTTTCGCCAACAAAGGTGTTTTCATTGAACCTTTAATTGTGACACGTATAGAGGATCGCTATGGAAATGTAATCAGTGATTTTCATCCTCGTAAGCGAGAGGCCATTAGTGAATCTACTGCATTCCTCATGCTAAATTTACTTCAGGGTGTGGTTAGACAAGGTACTGGTATAAGATTACGGTATAAATACAAGTTACTCGGACAAATAGGAGGCAAAACAGGAACCTCACAGAATCACTCTGACGGCTGGTTTATGGGTGTCACTCCCAATCTTGTCACAGGCGTATGGGTAGGTGGCGAAGATCGGGATATCCACTTTGACAACATCACTTTGGGACAAGGTGCCAACATGGCTTTACCAATTTTTGGATTATACATGCAACAAGCATACGCTGATGAAAGCATTGCAATAACTACCGATGACAAATTTGAAGCACCTCTCAACTTCAATACCAATCTCATTTGCACTGACGAACACATTTCAGCCGATAAGAGCACTGAAAACGACAATAAAATAGACAATCAAGAAGTGAAGAGTCAAGAAGAATTTTTCTAAAAATAAAGAGATATAGCACTACAAAGCCGAGCTTGTTTAGTTCGGCTTTTATTTTTTAAGAAATATTGAATTGAAACATGACTTGTGATCATGCAAATAGAAAACGAAAGGCCTCTTCAATTTTTTTTAGCTTGACCACCTGAATATCAAAACTTCCAAAATCGACTCCCTTAACAAATGCCGGGATTAAGATGGTTTTAAACCCTAATTTTGCAGCTTCACTAACACGTTGATCGAGCCGTGTAACAGGACGAATTTCACCAGATAGCCCCACTTCCCCAGCCATGCACACATCAGCCGAAATGGACATATCCATATTTGAAGATAAAACAGCAGAAATAACAGCTAAATCAATTGCCGGATCATTTACTTTCAATCCTCCAGCAATATTTAAAAATACATCTTTAGCGGCTAATTTAAACCCGGCCCTTTTCTCTAACACGGCCAATAACATATTCAATCGTCGAAGATCATAGCCTGTTACTGAACGCTGGGGATTTCCATAGGCCGCGGTACTTGCTAAAGCCTGCACTTCAATTAAAAAAGGCCTCACCCCTTCAAGAGCGGCAGCAATCGTACCTCCACTCGTAAGTTCATGCTGAGTGCCGATCAATAATTCAGACGGATTGCTCACTTCTCTCAACCCGGAACTTAGCATTTCAAAAATTCCGATTTCATTAGTGGATCCGAATCTGTTCTTAATGGATCTTAATATCCGATACATATGATGTCGATCGCCTTCGAATTGCAATACTACATCCACCATATGTTCCAACACTTTTGGTCCTGCTAAACTTCCTTCTTTATTAATATGACCTATTAAAAAAACAGGAATATTCTTTTCTTTGGATACTCTTAATATAGTCGCCGTGCATTCACGAATCTGGGAAACACTTCCTGGTGCAGACTCTACCCGCTCGGTTTCTAATGTTTGAACCGAATCAATTACCAAAACATCAGGTTTAGTATTTTCAAGGTGCGTTAAAATACGCTCAACAGAAACTTCACTAACAACGTGACAGTTCTCTGCCGAATTTGATGCTATACGATCAGCACGTAGTTTAATCTGTTGAGGGCTCTCTTCGCCTGATACATATAACACTTTAACATTGGGTAAGTTTAATGCAGTTTGTAGCACGAGGGTAGATTTTCCAATTCCAGGCTCACCCCCAATTAGTACCATCGCACCAGGTACAAGGCCTCCACCCAACACGCGATTTAACTCTTCATTACCAGTCGAAAGACGTGGCAACTCTTCAACCGACACCTCAGACACAGGCACAGGCTTGGTGCGTTCAGCCAATACCGTACCCGGCCGCGTATTTTTCACCTTACCCGTCATAACGGTTTCTTCAACAAAAGTATTCCACTCCCCGCAGGAATAACACTTCCCTACCCATTTGGGTGATTCAGAGCCACAATTTTGACATACAAATGTCGATTTCACCTTTGCCATATTACATGGATGTTTTTATTTTTTCAACAATCGCAGTAGTCGAGAATCCCTCTACAAAATCGATTGTTTCAACACTTCCACCTTTAGCCATCAGCACATCATACCCCACAATATCTTTTGCATTATAATCACTTCCTTTTACTAAGACATCAGGCTGCAATGCTTTGATCAATTCGTATGGGGTATCTTCATCGAAAAAGACAACCATATCAATAAATTGAAAAGCTGCCAACAATATAGCTCGAGATTGCTCATCAACAATAGGCCTGTTAGAGCCCTTTAAACGCTGAACAGAGGCGTCAGAATTTAAACCAAGTACCAGTTTCGTACCCAAGTCCTTTGCCCTAGATAAATAATCCACATGCCCGCGGTGAACAATATCAAAACAACCATTGGTAAAAACAATCTTCTCCTTTTTCAACCCCCATTCTCGAATGACCTGTGAGGCGTCACCAAGTGATTTAATTTTTGCCTCTATTCTGGATAATTCCCCCATTTGACTAACATGAATATTAAATTTCAGACTATCTTATAAATCTAATAGGAATGGTATAATATAGCAAAACCCCGGTTTTGGCCGAGGTAGCTACTAAATCTATTCTATGACAAACAATTAAACCAACTGATTTGTAGCCGTATCCGGAAACACAAAAGTAGGTTTAAACTGTTTTGCATCTTCTAAAGGCATGGAACAATAAGTAATAATTATAACCACATCACCTACAGCTACCTTCCGGGCTGCAGCACCATTCAGGCAAATAACTCCCGAACCCCGCTCACCCTTAATCACATATGTCTCAATTCGCTCACCGTTATTATTATTAACAACCTGAACTTTCTCATTTTCGATTATTGTAGCCGCATCCATTAAATCTTCATCAATGGTGATGCTTCCCACATAATTCAGGTTTGCTTCGGTTACCGAAACATTGTGCAATTTTGATTTTACCACTTCAACATTCATGGCCAGTATTTTTGTATATCACGTTATCAATTAATCGAATCTCTCCGGCAAAAACAGCTATACATCCTACTATATACTCACTTTCACTCCAATTGTCAATGGCTTTTAAGGTGTATCCGTCCGCAATCTCAAAATATTCTACTTCTAAACCTTCAACGTCATTAACATGACTAACAACATAGTCAATGGTCTCCTTCACTGTTTTGCCGGTGGCAAAGTTACAAGATTCAAACAAAGTTTTGGCAATTACCGGTGCATTTTTTCGCT
>Ga0193953_1000872_pt1 | contig 15032 bp, 12 predicted proteins | sample BB_4_MG_FD_140325 | JGI IMG/M metagenome (GOLD analysis project Ga0193953, IMG submission 140325) | Microbial mat bacterial communities from the Broadkill River, Lewes, Delaware, United States - BB_4_MG | ecosystem: Environmental > Aquatic > Freshwater > River > Microbial mats | place: USA... | reverse complement strand
CTCTCCAACTTTAGCAGATTTAACCGTAGATTCAATTGAAGATGGAAATTCTGTAATTTGGTATGCTGATGAAAATTCTACAACTCCATTACCCTTAAACACTGTTTTAACAAATAACACCACCTATTGGGCTGCACAATTCAATCCAACATCTAATTGTGAAAGTGCAACTCGAGATACTAAAACAGCTCTTATTGAAATTACTCCAAATGCAGGAACTAACGGTTCCTTTACTGGATGTGAAATTGACTTTCATGGAACAAATTTAATATCGCTTTTAGGAAACAACCCAAATATTACAGGGTCTTGGCTCGCTCCTGATGGATCAAACCATTCAGGAATATTCAATGCAGAATCAGATACAGAAGGTATTTATATTTATACGGTTTCTAGCAACTTCATTCCAGAAATATGCGAACCTTCTTCCTCTCAAGTTGAATTAACCTTTAATGAAGTATCTGAACCTCAAATTACCAATAACAACTTAACTCTCTGTAAGGCTGACGGAATCCAATTAGCAGATTTAATTATAGACAATGAAACAGCTATAATAACTTGGTATGACAATGAAATTAATGGTAATATTTTAGATATAAATATGGAATTAACTACAGGTACCTATTGGGCTTCACAAACTAATAATCTAGGTTGTGAAAGTTTTAAAAGAACACCTGTAAGTGTTACAATACTAGATTTTGAAACTCCAACTACAACACCTAATCAAACATTTTGCCTAAAAGATCATCCAACCATAAGTAGTTTAGTTGCAAATGGCCCAAATATTTTATGGTATGAAAATGAATCAGATGATATTTCAAATTATTTAGATTCTAACTTAACACTCGATAATAATAAAATATACTGGGCATCAAATGCAGATCCAGAAAATGGATGTGAAAGTCCTTCAAGAGTAAAAGTTCTTGTAATTATAAATGATGTTGACTCACCAACTACAACAAATAGAGATCAAGTATTTTGTGCTACAGATAATTCCAAGGTAAAAGATTTAAGCACCATTGAAAATTCAGTTTTATGGTATGATTCAGAAAGTTCAACAACCCCTCTTAATCCAGAAACTTTCCTTGAAAATGAAAAAACATACTATGCCTCTCAAACTTCTTCTAGCATAAGTTGTGAAAGTTCAGACAGATTAGCTGTTCATGTAACTATAGATGATCTTGAAATTCCAAATATCATTTCATTAGGAAATGAATTTTGTAAAATTGAGAACCCTACTGTTTCTGATTTAAATGAAAATGTTTCTACTTCGAATAATGGTTTAATTAAATGGTTTGATTCATATCCAAATGGAAATGAAATTAATCTATCTGAAAGGCTAATTGAAGGAATGACTTATTTCGCCATAGAAAGTAATACTAATGGATGCGAAAGTACATCTCCACTTGCAGTTACAGTTACTTTAGAGGCTTGTGAAGATTTTGAAATAAAGATATTTGATGGTTTTTCACCAACTGGAAATGGGACTAATGATTCATTCAAAATAGGTAATCTTCGAGAATTATACCCGAATTTTAAATTAGAATTTTATAATCGATGGGGGAATTTAGTTTATACTGGAAATTATTCTAAACCAGATTGGAACGGAAGATTAAATGGTGACGGTGAACTGGTTCCGGTAGGAGTATATTATTATATAATTTATTTCAATAAAGACAATAAAAAACCAATGCAACGTAGATTATATTTAAGTCGCTAAAAAAAATGAGAGTAATTACATTTAATAAATTAGATATGAAAAAATTACCATTACTGATTCTTGCTCTTTTTATATCCTCAACTATGTGGTCTCAACAAGATGCACAGTATACCCAATACATGTATAACATGAGTGTCATAAACCCTGCTTATACAACTAATAATTTAGGTACTGTAAATCTTGGTGCTTTGCATAGAACTCAATGGGTTGGAGTTGTAGGTTCTCCCAAATCTTCTAATATTTTTATACACGCTCCAATAGATGGCAAAATTGAAGTTGGTTTTTCACTTATTAATGATAACATAGGTGATGTTGTAAAAGAAAATAATTTATACGCTGATTTTGCTTACAAACTCAATTTAGAAGAAAACGGAGTTTTGTCTTTCGGGCTAAAGACTGGAATTACCTTTTTTAATGTAAATTTTAACGGTTTTAAGCTAGAATCAGGTGATATATTTTCAGATCCCGATTTTGCCGAAAACATAAATCAATCCTACTTTAATATTGGTACTGGGATATATTACAATACCGACAATTATTATATTGGACTCTCAATTCCAACAATTTTAAAAGCCAAACATTTAGATCGAAATAATGGAAGATACCAAGGTACAGAACGATCACATATTTTTTTAACTGGAGGTTATGTGCATGAAATTAATGATGAGTTTAAAATAAAACCAGCATTTATGACAAAAATGGTTAAAGGAAGTCCTGTTTCTGTTGATATTACAGCAAATGTATTATACTTAAATAAAATTGAATTTGGTCTCGGTTATAGGATTGGAGATGCTTTTAGTGCTATGACTAACTTTAGAGCAACTCCCGAATTAAGAGTTGGATATGCCTACGATCATACTCTTTCAAACATGGGACCATTTAGTTCAGGTTCTCATGAATTATTTGTGTTATATGATTTTGACATTTTAAACATCAATAAAGGATTTAATAAATCGCCAAGATTCTTTTAAAAAAAGCTACAAAAAAAATGAAAAATATAATTATCACTCTTTTTATTTTGGTCATCTCACCTCAATTTATGATGGCTCAAAATTTAAATAAAGCAAATCATTTATTCGATAAACAAGCATATATTGATGCCGTAAAATTATTTTTAAATGAAGACACTAATTCTCAAGAAATAATACAAAAAATCGGTGATTGTTATTACTTCAATACTAAAATGAAAGAAGCTTCTTTCTGGTATAAAAAGCTACTTACAAGTTTTGAAGATAAGGTAAATACAACTTATTATTTTCGATACGCTCAGGCTTTAAAAGGAACAAATAAATTTTCAAAAGCAGATTATTGGCTAAACAAATACAATACTAAGATGAGTTTGGCTCCATCAGCAATCGAAACCATTTCTTTTTTTGAAGAGTTAAACAAAACTATTGATCGACCTTATATTATCCATAAGACATCAATTAATACAATAAACTCAGACTTTGGAACTTCCTTTCTCAACAATCAAGTAGTATTTGCTTCAACTAAAAAAGATAGTGAGCTTTATGATTGGAATAAACAACCCTATCTTGATTTATATGTAGCTGAATTAGATACTAAAGGAAACCTTTTAAATTCTAAGCCTTTCTCAAACTCTATCAATTCAAAATTACATGAATCAAATGCAGTTTTCACTAAAGATGGAAAAACAATGTATTTTACACGTAACAATTATATTAATGGCAAAAAAGGAAAAGATAAAAACAAAATAACTCATTTAAAGATCTACAAAGCAGAACTCCTAAATGGGTCTTGGTCTAATATAATCGAACTACCTTTTAATTCGGATAATTATTCAACTGAACATCCAGCATTAAGCACCGACGAAAAACAATTATATTTTGCTTCAGACATGCCAGGTTCAATAGGTTCTTTTGATTTATTTGTTGTTAACATTAATGATGATGGAACCTATAGTTCACCTAAAAACTTAGGTGCGACTATTAATACTAAACATCGTGAACAATTTCCTTTTATAAGTAGTGCCAACAACCTATATTTCGCCTCTGATGGACATTTTGGCATGGGAGGTTTAGATATATTTAAAAGTGAGATTAGAGATAATAAATTCTCAAAACCGTTAAACTTAAGTGACAAAATTAATAGCAATCTAGATGATTTTGGCTTTATTATAGACGAAGAAAAAGAAACTGGATTCTTTTCATCAAACAGAGCTGGTGGTTTAGGAGATGATGATATTTATAGATTTACCCAACTTAAAAGATTCTACGTGCATGGGTTGGTTCAAAATAAAAACAGCAAAGAACTTTTACCAGGCTCATTAGTTACTTTATTTGACGATAATAGTAATACTATTTCAGATATGATTGTTGGGCAGGATGCTGCATACTCCTTAGAAATTGAAAATAATAAAAACTATAAAATTAGAGGTACTCGTAAATTTTTCAATCCGTATGACGTAGAATTTTCAACTGACAATGAAGGAAATATTAACAAAAATATTTTACTTGTTTTAGAATCCTATGAAGATGCAGAAAAGAAAATAGTTGAAGAAAATGGAAAAATTCAAATAAAAATAAATCCTATCTATTTTGACTTTAATAAATGGAATATTAGACCCGATGCTGCCCTTGAACTTGAAAATATTATTTCTATTCTGAAAAAATACCCAGAAATGGTAATTGAAATTGGAGCTCATACGGATTGTAGAGGACCTGAAGAGTATAATTTAAATTTATCTCATAAAAGAGCTAAATCTGTACGAGAATATTTGGTTAGTCAGGGAATTCCAAATGATAATGTTAAATCGGTTGGATATGGTGAAATGCAACCTCTAAATAAATGTGTTAAAGAAGGTATATGTAAGGAAGAAGAATACGATATTAATAGACGTTGTGAATTTGTTCTTCTAAACTAAAATTAATAAAAGCCGCTAATTTAAGCGGCTTTTTAATTCATACGATATAATAGCCAGTGTATCCTATAATTTAATCTTTATTAGTTCTGTTTCTTCAACATTATAAGAATGAGTAAAACCTAAAACTTTATATAAAATTTCGCCCTTATACTTTACCTCAATTTGCTTACTAAAAAGGCTGCCAATTAAGCCTCCTAAATTTTTATTGGAAAAAACACTGTCCGTAGGAATCTTAACAATTAAAGGTATTTTAAATTCACTTTTAGAAGGTACATCAAAACTTTCTGAAGAAACTGTTGCCATTTTATTTCCATTTATATAAACTATAATTCCATCAGCTTTTAATTCACCTCCAATATCATTGGGATTTTTAAATAATCCATCTCCTTTAATTTTGATATAGGTTTTTGTGGATTCTAAAACTTTTATATTTTCAATACCTACAAACTCCGGCGCTTCATTTATTTTACAACTAAAAACTATAAGTACAAAAGTGAATAATCCAATTATTTTTTTCATCGTTTTCTAACTTTATTAATCTTTCTTAATATTTTTTTACTTGATTTCTCCATAGGGTTAAAACTTAATGCCAATTGAATCCAATATTCGATATCCGATTCCAAATCTAAGACTTCTTTATCTAAATAAACAAAACCTTTCATCGGTCTTCCCGTAAAGCTCATTTCTTTACATCCATTCATTTGTAAAACCTTCTAATAATTTTCATCGCCTATTCTCGCCATTAATTCATCTTTTATAATTCGAACACGCATTTTTTCATTCACCATTTAACACGATCCTCCAAACATTTTCTTTTCATAAAATTTACTTTTTTATTCTTTAAAATCATGCCAATTCGAGCAGCTAAATATTCATTATAAACCATCTTTTAGATTTTCTAGTAAATATAAGAATTGTTTTGAATGGTAGTTAAAAACTGTACCTTTGCCAAAAATCAATAGAAATGAATCTAGATCTTATCCCCAAAATAAAACATACAAATAGTAACAATTTCTTTTTATTAGCAGGACCATGTGCAATTGAAGGTGAAGAAATGGCTTTAAGAATTGCCGAAAACATTCTAAAGGTTACTGATAAATTAGAAATCCCTTTTATTTTTAAAGGAAGCTTTAAAAAAGCAAACAGGTCTAGAATCGATAGTTTTACTGGAATTGGAGATGAAAAAGCATTAAAAATATTAAGAAAAGTTTCTGAAACTTTTAATGTTCCAACAGTTACTGACATTCATACAAATGAAGATGCTGAAATGGCTGCACAATATGTTGATGTACTACAAATTCCAGCATTTTTGGTTCGCCAAACTGATTTAGTTGTTGCAGCTGCAAAAACTGGTAAAGTTGTTAATTTGAAAAAAGGACAGTTTATGAGTCCGGATGCCATGAAACATGCTGTACAAAAAGTAAAAGATTCAGGCAATGATAAAGCTTGGATAACTGATAGAGGAACAATGTTTGGGTACCAGGATATGATTGTTGATTTTAGAGGAATTCCAGAAATGCAAAAATATGCTCCAACAATTTTAGATATTACACATTCCTTACAACAGCCTAATCAAAGTAGTGGTGTTACTGGAGGAAGACCTGATATGATTGAAACTATCGCTAGAGCTGGTGTTGCTGTAGGTGTAGATGGTTTATTTTTAGAAACTCATTTTGATCCAGCAAATGCAAAAAGTGATGGTGCTAATATGTTAGATTTACAATATTTAGAAAGATTACTAAGTAACCTTGTAGCTATTAGAAAAACAATCTATAATTTTTCTAATTAATTATTATTTTATACTTCATTGAATTCCAAATTGGTATTATTAGAATTCAATGAAGTATTTTATTATTCAAATAGGAATTACAATCCTTTTGCCCATTCAGCTTCAACTGCTTCTATTGATTTCGGTTTTTGTTTTCCTATTAATTGATTACCAGTTTCAGTAATTAAAAAATCTTCTTCATTTCTTAATCCTCCAAAAGATCTATACTCTTCTAGTTTATTGAAATCAATATATTCTGAATTATGATTTGTAGCCTTCCAGGAATCAATTAATTCAGGGATAAAATAAATTCCTGGTTCAATGGTAAGTACAAATCCAGGTTCCAATTCTCTACCCAATCTCAATGACTTTAAACCAAATTGAGTACTCTTTGCAATTCCATTATATCCAACATAAGATTCACCTAAATCTTCCATATCATGGACGTCTAATCCCATCATATGACCCAATCCACAAGGGAAAAATAATGCATGAGCACCATTCTGAACTGCATCTTCAACATTCCCCTTCATAATACCCAAATCTTTCAATCCTTCTACAATAACGCTAGCCGATTTTAAATGTACATCTTTAAATTTCACACCTGGCTTCAACATTTCAATTGCCCTATTATGACTATCCAAACAAATATTATAAATATCTCGTTGCTTAGATGTAAATCTACCACTTACAGGAACTGTACTTGATAAATCACCGCAATATCCCATACCAATTTCTGCTCCTGCATCTATCAAAAATAAATCATCTTTTTTTAGAGTATTTCCATGAAAATGATTGTGTAAGGTTTGTCCGTTAACAGTCGCTATCACAGGAAATGATGTATTACCACCTGAAGCCATAGCTACATTATGAACAGCGGCATTAATTTGAGCTTCAGAAATACCTGGTTTTGCCATACGCATTGCCAACACGTGCATATCAACACTAATATTAACAGCTTTAGTTATTTGTGAAACTTCTTCTGTTGTTTTATAATTTCGTTGATTAATTACAGCTTTAATTAGTTCTACTGAAGCTGACTTTTGTTGCTCATTTGGCAAAACACCAAGCCATTCAAAAAGTTTAATTTTATTTTCGGATCTATATGGCGGAAGAAAATGAATTTTCCGCTTCTTTTTTGAATCACTTTTTAATGTATTAATCAATTGGTTTTCTGAACCAGATTTTGAAACTCCCACTTCAAAAGCTTGAGAAGCAATTGTAGGTTGTGCCCCCATCCAAACAAAATCTTCAACTGTAAAATCGTTTCCAAAAATCCATTCTTCATCAGAATCACAATCTAAAACCCCAGTTAAATTGGGCCTGTTTATGCCGAAAAAATATAAAAATGAACTATCCTGTCTAAAATGATACGTATTGTCCGTATAGTTCATTGGACTTTCTTCATTTCCTAAAAGTAAAATTAAACCAGAGCCAACTGTTTTTCTTAATTTTTCGCGTCTTTTAATATAGGTTTCTTTTGTAAACATCTTATGATTTTTAAATACAATGACAATTTCAAATTTAGTTTAAAAAATGAATCAAAATGACACAACCGACAATCAATAATTATCAGTTCCAAATACTATATTCACAAATTAACAGCATCTCTCAAAATTTGAATAAACTTTAGTTCATCAAATTTCTCCAATGATTGTACTTGAATTGACCGTACATGTTTACGCTTATTATAATTTTTAAGTTGAGGATGTTTCTCTTCTAATAAAACACCTTTCATAAAAGCAACATCAACAAAGTTTGTTCCCTTTAATGTATTTAAATAGAGTAATGGTTTATTATTTAAACTATAGAAAGGAATTTTATAACTAAACTTCTCTTCAATTTCTGGTATAGATTTGAACACAACACTTCTAACATAAAGCATAATTGACTGGTATGGTTCATTTTGATTGTAGATGTATTGCTCAACTGGATTCATAAAAAAAGCACCAACAAAATTAATTTTGTTGGTGCTTCAATATACTAATAATTATTCTGTTTTACCCGCATTTGGTATGTCCACAATTTTTACATTTTAAGCATCCTTCTTCATAAATCAACCCATCAGGATCTCCACATTCCACACATTTTTTATCTGCAGCTTGCGTTCCGTCAACAACAAATTGCTTTAAGGTACGAGCAATACCGTTTTTCCAAGTATTAATATTTTCATCATACATATTTAAATTGTTAATTAAATCAACAACATAAGGAATTGGCATACCGTGACGTAATACTCCTGAAATCAATTTAGCATAGTTCCAGTATTCTTTATCAAATGTTCTAGATAAACCTTCTAAAGTAACTTTGTACCCTTGTTTATCTAAAAATTGGAAATCGTAACGAGACTTTCCTTCATCATCTCTATTTTTAATTACCCAACCTTTTTCAAGCCAAGTTGGTAAAATAAATGCATCCTCAATTTTCCCAGTAAACACCTCATAAGGTCTGTTATTAATTAAACCAACAACTGCTACCCATTTATCGTAATCATTTTGGAAACGAACTACTTTAGCTTCAATTGACTTTGGTCTTTTAGGAAAAATAGTTTCTGCAAAGCATTCATCATTTTTCTTTTCTTTCTTCTTATCATTTGAAACAAGAATTCCACTTCTAGATCCGTCTCTATAAACTGTAATACCTTTTAAACCTTTTTTCCAAGATTCAATATAAATATCACCAACTAAATCTACTGACACATCAGAAGCAAGATTAATAGTTGAACTAATTGAGTGTGTTGTATATTTTTGAACCAATGCCTGCATTTCTACACGCTTTTTCCAATCTATTTCAGGTGCCGTAGCTCCTGCATATGGACTTTCATTAATATCCGTTTTACCGGTAACATCCATCCATTGTTTTAGTTTTTGATGATACACATCAAACTCTTCAAACGCATCTCCCATATCATCAACATAATCAACAGTTGCATTGTCATCATCTTGATTTACCTTTCTTCTTCTTTTATATGATAACAAGAATACTGGTTCAATTCCCGATGAAGTTTGTGCTAACATACTTAAACTACCTGTTGGTGCAACAGTACTAATAGAAATATTTCTTCTTCCGTATTTCATCATTCTATTATAGATTTCAGGAAAATCCTTTTCAATCATCTGAACAAATTCAGAGTAATTTTCTATTTCAGGGTTGAAAACTTCAAATTTTCCACGAGTAATAGCCATATCAATACTACTATCAAACTCACCTCTAAATTTGGTTTTCATTATCTCATCAACAACTTCCAAAGCTTCATCAGTATCAAACTTCTTACCCATTGCTGCCATTGCATCAGCTAAAGCAGTAAATCCAAGTCCTGTTCTTCTACCTTTTTTACCTGTTTTATATAATAATTTCCACGTATCTATTTCAACCTGTTTGATATCATTAGGCTCTTTATCGTGCATTATCTTATTGAAAATTTTATCAACAGCCTCTAACTCCAAATCAACTAAATCATCCATCAACCTTTGAGATTCATAAACAACTTCATATAATTTTTTATAATCAAAAGTAGCTTTATCCGTAAACGGATCTTTCACAAAACTATATAGGTTAATTGCAATTAAACGACAGCTGTCTCCTCCTTGCATAGCAATTTCTGAGCAAGGATTTGTAGAATCGTTTTTAAATCCAGGATACACCGAAGATGTTGAATAATAATGCTGACGATCCCAAAAAATCAATCCAGGTTCAGCGGTATTATGAGCACATTTAATAATGGTATCCCATAACTCTTTTGCTCTAATTGTTTTTGTATAAGTTGGATTTTCACTTTCAATTGGCCAACGTAAAGTATAATCTTCATCATTTACTACAGCCATCATAAATTCATCTGACAACCTCAAAGAAATATTTGCTCCGGTAATTTTTGTTAAATCTTGTTTTATTGTAACAAAATCTTCAATATCTGGATGCGCAATATCCATGGTAAGCATTAAAGCTCCTCTTCTACCATTTTGAGCAACTTCTCTTGTTGTATTTGAAAAACGTTCCATAAATGAAACTGCTCCAGTTGTTGTTCCTGCAGAATTAGAAACTTCAGCTCCATTTGGTCTTAAATTTGATAAATCAACTCCAACTCCACATCTTCTTTTAAATAATTGAGCTAATTGTTGATCTGTATGAAAAATTCCACCATAAGAATCAAAAACTGGTGGCACAACCACACAATTTGATAATGATGCAACAACATTTGTATTTCCCAAAGAAGACATCACACTTCCTTGCGGAATTGTATATTTAAAATCTTTGAATAACTCAAAAATAGCTTCTTCTGATAAAAATTTACGATTTTTACCATATTCAGATAATCCTTCCAAACTTTTTTCTTCACCAGAATATTTTTCTTCTATGCGAGCAAATTCTGTTGCCATTCTTCGATGCATATCTTCAGGTGTAGTTTCAAAAAACTCACCATTTTTATTCTTCATTGCATACTTGTTTATCCAAGTTGTAGCTGCAAGCTCATCTCCATTAAAGTACTTTAAAGCACTCTCTAACACTTCTTTATGCGTAAATATTTTAGGAAAGACCAATTGTTCTGCCATTTTTTAATATTTTTTTCTAAGTTGATTTATTTCAATAATAAAATTAATTATAATTAAGCCTAAATCGTCTTTTACTTGAATTAGTTAATAACATTTTATTGTTGAAAAGTTCATTTTTTTGCTTAATATTTTTTCTTACATTTAAGCTTGAACTAATTTTTTATAAATTGAATTCACAGTTTCACAACTTATCATTACAAGGTAAAACAGGTGTTTTAGCAGGACTTTTTTCTTTATTTTTTATCTATTTTATCAAGTATTTTATTAGTGAATTCAGTTATTCCAACGGTTTTTTTTCAGTTTTACCTATTTCATTTGTAGAGGTTATTTTAGTCGGAATTTCAGCAATATTCATACTTTTTTTATACGTTTTGATTGTAATTATCAATAAAAAAAGGAGAATAAAGAATCATATAACTGGATGGGAGGTTTCTTCTAAAAAAATTAGACTAATTTATTTAATAGGTTTAATTATTGGAGGAATTCTATTATTATTTTATCTGAAATATGGGTATCTCAAACACATTATTCCAACATCCATCTTTTTATATGGTGTAGCTTGTAAAATTGTAAATAAATTCACGAAAGGTAAAACCAACATTTTAGGAATGTTTTTTTTAATAAATGCCTCTATCTCTATTTTAGTTCCTAAGTACCAATTTCAATTATGGGCATTAAGCTTTGGAGTTTATCATATAATATATGGTGTTATATATTCAAAATAAAAAAAGGAAGTTATTTACTCCCTTAGCTTTCTCACCATATCTTCTAAACCATTTAATTGAATTTCATATACTAAATGTAACATTTCTCCAAATTTACCGCTAGGAAAACCTTTATTTCTATACCATACGATATAGTGTTCTGGCAAATCAATTAAATATTTCCCTTTATATTTTCCATAAGGCATTCTAGAATTTGCCAACTTCACTAATAATTCCTGTTGGCTATTCTTTTCCTTCAACATATTCCTGCAAATATTTAAATCTTCTTTTCAATTTTCCTTTACCGGCAACTCGTGCTCTTCTTAAAATCCCATCTTCATCATTATTAAAGAAAGAAGGTATTACGTAATCTGCAAAATTATCTCCAAAACCATCAGAAGCATCTTTAGGCAATTCACAAGGCAAGTTATCCACCGACATAACGGCTATTGCATTTTCATTTTGATAGTCAATTTCTTTTCCAGTTTTCGGATCATATCCATAAATTGGCTTTTCAATTGTGGACGGCCTAAGTGTTGTAACAATTGGACCAATATCACAACTTATATCTGCTACTACTTTAATTTTACAATCTTTTGATTTGGCATTTTCAGCAGAAAATATAATTGGTGCGCCATCTCCATAAAAATGACCAGCAATATATAAATCTGCCACTTTGGCAAACCTCATAAAGTTACTTTCATAAGCTCCTGGGTGCTCAAAAAAATCTTGTAAACTCTTGGTAAATCCATCCTTTCTTTTATTGTAATCTAAAGAGTCGATATTAACATAAACTGGTTCATCAAACGAATCATTTAAAAACTCGGTGATATTTACCTCACGAAGCTCCATTCCATCTAACATTTCTTTTGCTCCATGACCAACTCTACCACAACCAGATAATACTATTTTAATATTTGGAAGACTAATTTTTTTCAATTCATCAATTAAACTTTGTTGATTGTTTAATTCCTCAGCCTTTGGTAAATTAAAACAATTAAATTTCTTTCCATAAGCTCTTATTCCATTATAAGCACCAACAATACCTGCATAACGGCCAAAGGCTACAAGCCTTGCTCCCTTTTTATTTGTGATGACTTCGTGATCGTATAATTTTATTTTTTTATCTAAAATAGCCCTTAACAAATCTCTATTATACGATTGTTTTTTTATTGTATGCGAAAAGAAAAAGTATTCCTTTTTAGGAATAAGAAATTCAACAGGAACTTCCTTTACACCAAGTAAAACATCACAATCTGAAACATCATTAACAACTTCAATCCCTTCTTTTCTATACTCATCATCCTTAAAAACTCTAATATCCGAACTCTCAACTTTTATTTGTAATTGCGGATATTCTTTTAAAATTTCTTTACATTTTTTTGGTGATAATACAACTCTTTTATCAGGTGGATTTTTTCGTTCTTTTATGATTCCTATTTTCATATATATTATTGGTATAAATTTTGCGTAAGATATATTGAATTTAATGATATAACAAATAATTAAATTGGCAGATTTTTTTATACATTTGCCTTCTTTAAAAAGAACTTGTTCTTTGACTTATTGGGGACGACTGGTTTTGACTGCAAGGTCAATTAAACTAGAAGCATGTCGAGTAATGAAATAGCACTCGTAAATCTCAATTTCAAACTTTTAAACGGCGAAGATAACTACGCTTTAGCTGCTTAATCCGAATTATAGTAGGATGAGCCTCGGCACACAAGGTGTGCAAGCTGAATGCCCCCTGATAGCCTTGGTTAGCGGCGATCAATTTACGGGCATCGTAAATGTTAACATAGAATTACTAAGGTTTTGGTAGTAATTTGAAACTAAAAAAACTAAGCTTTAAGTGGGCTGTTTTCGGTCAGCTTATAGTCGAAAATTAATCGAAAAATAAACATGTAGAAACTACTTTGGTTGCTTGTTTGGACCCGGGTTCGATTCCCGGCGTCTCCACTATTATTTAATATACAATTACAATTGAATAAAAAAAATGAACTTTCTTTCGAAAGTTCACTTTTCAACAATTATTATCAATCAACATCTAAAATTTAATTCAGATTTTTTTCATTTTTAGCTAAAATACTCGTAAAAAATATATAGAGAGTTTTTAATTTGGATTCAATAATCTTACCACTCTTTAAGGTTTTACTTTTTATATTAATTATAAATTCAATATTCCTTTCATTTTCATTCAATAAATTAACCACAAACCAACCGTTAGGGAAGTAAACTTTCAATCCATTTATTTCCTCTTTTTGAAACAAGTCAAACTCACCTTTAACAAAATTTAGAAATTTTTCATAATCTTCAATATTGTCAACACTTTCATGTTTTATGAAATTATAATATGGAGCTTCAAATGAAATAGTCATTTTTAAATAATATTTTTAATTTCATCAATCAATCTATTTGCTAATACATCAGCATTTTGTTGTGATGTACTTTCTGTATAAATACGAATAATTGGTTCTGTGTTTGATTTTCTAAGATGTACCCACTCGGATTTAAAGTTAATTTTAACACCGTCTAGGGTAATAACATCTTCATTTCTAAATTTTTCGGCTATAGTTTGTAAAATTTCTTCAACATTTATTTCTGGTGTTAATTCAATCTTATTTTTACTCATAAAATAATTAGGATAGCTATCTCTTAACTTTTTACACGACATTCTTGATTTTGCCAAATGAGAAAGAAATAAAGCAACTCCAACTATTGAATCTCTTCCATAATGAGATGCTGGATAAATAATTCCTCCATTACCTTCTCCTCCAATAATTGCTTCAGACTTTTTCATTAAATCAACTACATTGACCTCTCCAACGGCACTTGCTTCATATTTTCCTCCGTGCTTTTCAGTGATATCTTTTAATGCTCTTGAAGAAGATAAATTTGATACAGTATTACCTTTTGTATTTCCAAGAACATAATCAGCACAAGCGACTAATGTATATTCTTCTCCAAACATAGAACCATCTTCATTAACTATAGCTAACCTATCAACATCAGGATCAACAACAATTCCCAAATCAGCATTTTTTGAAACTACTAAATTTGAAATATCTGTTAAATGCTCCTTTAAAGGCTCAGGATTGTGCGGAAATTGGCCATTTGGTTCACAGTACAATTCGATACATTCGACACCTAATTCTTGAAGTAAAGCGGGAATTGCGATTCCTCCTGTTGAATTCACTCCATCAACAACCACCTTAAACTTCGCTTTTTTTATTGCGCCTACATCAACCAATTTTAGTTTTAAAACCTCATTAATGTGCTTTTGAATATAATCTTTCCTTTTTTTATAAACTCCTAAATTATCAACTTCAGAAAAAGTATAAGCATTATTTTCAGCAATATCCAAAATTAAACCTCCTTCTTCTGCATTTAAAAATTCTCCATCCCCATT
>Ga0193953_1000871_pt1 | contig 15046 bp, 16 predicted proteins | sample BB_4_MG_FD_140325 | JGI IMG/M metagenome (GOLD analysis project Ga0193953, IMG submission 140325) | Microbial mat bacterial communities from the Broadkill River, Lewes, Delaware, United States - BB_4_MG | ecosystem: Environmental > Aquatic > Freshwater > River > Microbial mats | place: USA... | reverse complement strand
TGACCGCCAATGGTTACTTTAAACTTGGAAGAGACCAGAGTGTCGTTTTTAATAAGGTCTTTACCTTTGGATTTACTTAAGTCACTTTGGGCTATTAATGCCGGGGAGCAAAGCAGAATTGCCAACAACAGTGGAATTTTGTACAAATACATCTTCATTATCAATTGGGTTAATGTTATATATTGAACTTAATATGTTTGTAATTGTGCAAAAATAGGTAAAAGCAACATGTTGTGTGCTTCGGGTATTGAAAAGTGGGGAACTTTTTATGAAATGTACCAGATGTTGGAAAGAATTGCCCACTGACTCATGTCAATTTCGTAACTTTGACCTTTGTCAATTAATGAACTGATAGTTGTTGATTTGAATTTGGTTATAAATTAATGTCTGGTTCCCAGGTATTGGGGACTGAAAAAAAATAGGCTATGTCCGTTGCAAAAGAAAGAGCTAAAAAAGTGACGACTCACGTATTGAGTGAGATGAAGATGAGGGGTGAGAAGATCGCCATGTTAACCTCATATGATTATTCACTGGCAAAAATTGTTGACCAGGCAGGTATTGATGTCATCCTTGTGGGTGATTCAGCTTCGAATGTGATGGCGGGTTGGGAAACGACATTGCCCATCACCCTCGACCAGATGATATATCATGGCGCATCGGTGGTACGTGGAGTAGGGCGTTCGCTGGTAGTGGTGGATATGCCGTTTGGGACGTATCAGGGAAATTCAAAAGAGGCCTTGACTTCGGCGATTCGGATCATGAAGGAAACGGCTGCCGATGCGGTGAAGCTGGAAGGTGGAAGTGAAGTATTGGAGTCGGTGAATCGAATTTTGTCGGCCGGTATTCCGGTGATGGGTCACCTGGGATTAACCCCGCAGTCGATTCACAAATTTGGAACTTATACCGTGCGTGCCAAGCAAGAGGAGGAAGCCAAAAAACTGATTGAAGATGCGTATCTGTTAGAAGAAGCCGGTTGTTTTGGATTAGTACTCGAAAAAATTCCTGCCACCCTGGCTGGTGAAGTGGCCAAAGCTGTGAAGATACCCGTTATTGGTATTGGAGCCGGAAACCAGGTGGATGGTCAGGTATTGGTGTTACACGATATGTTAGGTATCAACCAGGAATTTTCACCGCGTTTTCTGCGACGCTATCACAATTTGTTCGCAGAGATAAAAGGAGCGGTCGGCAATTACATTGACGATGTCAAAAGTGTTGATTTCCCCAATGAGCGCGAACAGTATTAAGTCAATCCTCCGCTTAAAAACCAAATGATTTGGTAGGGTTTTGTATTAGTTTTAACCACAGATTTCACGGATTGTTTTCCGTCGGAAAACATGAAATTTGTGATAATCTGCGTAATCTGTGGTTACTTATTTTTTGTGCGGAGTGTCTTTTTATATATGTGATCGCCCTGGCTCAGGGCAGAAGTGTTGAAGATTGTAGAGGTATCGCCAGATAATAAAACAGTCCCGTTTTAGTGTACAGAAGAGGTGTTTTAGCTTGCAGCACTGTCTCCTAAAGTTGTAGCAGTTTTGTTGAGGGATGTGGCAGACCTGTTGCAAGCCAAAACAACGTCTCCGAGGCACAAAACAACGTCTCTTTAATGTATAGAGGTATCTTTTGGGGAGAGGAAAATGGTGTTGCCAAAGGGAGTGATCCTATTATCTGAATCAAAAAGGATTAAGAATAAGCGGGAAAGGTGATTGAAATTGGCGAGATCGCTTTATCTTTGCAGCTGATTATAAAAATAAGAGATGAAGGATTTGGATATTTTATACGAAGATAATCATATCATTGCGGTTAATAAATCGTGTTCAGATATTGTGCAGGGAGATCAAACCGGTGATGAACCGTTGAGCGAGAAAGTAAAGGCTTATATCAAAAAGAAATATGATAAACCGGGTGACGTCTTTTTAGGGGTGGTTCACCGCCTGGATCGTCCGGTGAGTGGTGTGGTGATCTTTGCGCGTACCAGTAAAGCTTTATCCCGCATGAATAAGATGTTTCAGGATAAAGAAGTAAAGAAAACCTACTGGGCCATTGTTGCTGAATTGCCCAAGGATGAAGAGGCCGAGTTGCGCCATTACATCCTGAAAAATAGTGAAAAAAATAAGTCCTATGCCTTCCCCAAAGAACGGTCAGGTTCCAAATTAGCGATTTTAAATTATCGATTGGCTTCGGGTTTGAAGAATTCCTACTTGTTGGAGGTTAATCTGCAAACAGGCCGTCATCACCAGATACGCTGCCAGTTGGCAAAAATAGGTTGTCCGATCCGGGGCGATTTGAAATATGGTTTTCCGCGCTCCAATAAAGGTGGCGGCATCTCATTACATGCCCGACGCATTGAATTTGTGCATCCGGTGAAAAAAGAACCCATCGTTATTGTGGCTCCAACACCCGAGCACGAGAATATCTGGAGAGAATTTGCCAACGTGATGTAAAACATATAAAAAGTAATCCCTCGGGATTACTTTTTGCTTTTCAACTCCTCGCCTGTAAAGCAAAGCGGCAATAAATCTTTTACCTTTTCTATTTTATATACCTCTTTCTTTCCTATTAGAAGGGTGTGAAAATTGGATTTATAACGCAATTCTGTTTCCAGCATGACCTGTCGACAGGCCCCACATGGTGCGACCGGATTCGGAATTAATCCATCTTCATTTTTAGCAGCAATGGCAATGGCTTTCACAGCTATGTTGGGATATTGGGCGTTGGCATAAAAAATAGCCACACGTTCCGCACATAATCCTGAAGGATAAGCTGCATTTTCTTGATTAGTACCGGTGATGATTTCGCCATTGGCGAGCAATACAGCTGCACCTACATGAAAGGCTGAGTAGGGGGCATAAGCGTTGGCACAAGCTTCAATGGCGGCTTCCACCAGCTGGTGATCCGTTCCGTTTAGCTCCTCGTGCGTGTTAAATACAGTGATGTCGGTTGAAATATTTATTTGTTGCATGACGTTATATAACTAAAATGTTTCCAAATTTACAATATTGTTTTTAACTCCATGAGTGATTGTACTTTTTCTAATTTTTTATCTTTGTCACAAGCTTATTGTAAAAGCCCCCAAATGGAATCCCATTTCATTAACCGATTTTAGATGAATATTGATATGAAGAGATTTGTTTTAAGTGTAGTATGTTTTTTTTCCATCGGTCTGTTTGTGGCGTTTAGTCAAGCGCCATCACGTAAAATCTCCACGCAAGAATACATTGATCGCTATCAGGAGCTGGCGGTGAAGGAGATGAAACGGGTAGGGATACCGGCAAGTATTACCATGGCGCAGGGGATTTTGGAATCGGGGAGCGGGAATAGTCAGTTGGCACGTCGTTCCAATAATCATTTTGGAATCAAATGCCACAGTGATTGGAAGGGGAAGAAAGTGTATCATCATGATGATTCGCGCAATGAGTGCTTTCGAAAATATAAAACAGTCTATGAATCTTATATTGATCACTCCAGGTTTCTGGCAGATAAAAAACGTTACGCTTCGTTGTTTGATTTAAAAACAACCGATTACAAAGGGTGGGCCAAAGGTTTAAAGAAGGCCGGCTATGCGACTGATCCCAAATATGCACATCGTTTGATTAAGATTATTGAAGATTATAATCTGCATGATCTGGATAGTAAGAAAGCGGGTAAGCGGTTGGCAAAGACACCGGTTGTGAAAGGCACTAAGAGCAGTGGAAAGAAAACCGATGATTTTGTGATTAATCCTTATAATACCCATCAGGTGGAGCTTAATAACCGGGTGAAATATATAAAAGTGCAGGAAGGCGATACCTTTGAGGGCATCACCGAGGAATTTGGCATGCGCCCCTGGGAAATATATCACTACAACGATCTGCCACAAACAGCTGACATCACCAAATACCGGAATTTATACATTGCCGGCAAAAAAGGTAAGGCACATGCCAGGCATGAGTTTCATAAAGTGAAAAAAGGGGAAACATTACATTACATCTCTCAAAAATATGGTATTAAACTGAAGAAGTTATGCCGGTTTAATGGCTTGGAAGCGAATGACATTGTAAAAGAAGGGGAGCGCTTGAATTTGAGAAGGAAGAAAAAATAGCATGAATATTTTGAGTAAATAATTCATAGGTGTACGGTAAAATTTTATCTCAATTAGTGATAGATCACCTTTTGTATATCCCTACGAGGTATATCATTGTAATGGGTAGATTATTGTCTGCGATACTATGTTTTCTCTGGTAATTTCCGCGGAGCGGATAGAGTATTGTAGAATATAATATTATATGAGCATCTATTTCTCCGGAGGAGATATAGAATTGTTTAGTATTAATAAAACAACAAAGGCTTCCCTTGGCAGGTAAATTGCTTTTAAACAAATAACCACCTCCCCACTCATCCTTCGCGGTACTCCTCCTTGAAAAAAGGAGGAGAAACTTCTCTCGGTCACGCATTTCCCCTCCTGATTTTATTTAGGAGGGGTGCCGAAGGCGGGGTGGTTATTATAAAAAAGTTAAAAGCAATTTCCTTGCTTTCCATGAGAAGCCTTTGTTGTTTTAATAAGTTGGAAGTCTATATGGCCTTTACGTTCTGATCGGTGTTATAACCTCTTAGGAAATCTTTTACGGTCATTCGTTTCTTGCCAGCCAATTGTAGTTCCGTAATGGCCAGCGCCTGATTGCTGGTGCCAATGGCAAAATAGGTTTTACCATCCGTTTGGATAACTCCCGGCTCAAGTGTAAGATCAGTTTTGAACTGGGCGGCAAACAGCTTCATGGATAGTTTTTTGCCATCATCAAATGCCATTTCAGTCCAGGCGGTTGGGTATGGAGACAGGCCTCTGATTTTATTGCGTATTTCAGTCGCCGGTAGCTGCCAGTCGATACGACAATCCTCTTTGAATATCTTGGGTGCCTGTATGGCTTCCGCGCCTCCCAAAAGTTCGGCTTGTGGCGTTGTTTTTACCTCGTCGGCAATGATGGCCTGAACGGTTTTCGGCACTAACTGTGCCCCGGTGATCATCATTTTATCGTGTACACTTCCCGCATTATCATCCTCTTCTATGGTCACCTTGTCCTGGAAGATAATATTACCGGTATCAATTTCATGTTGCAAAAAGAAGGTGGTCACACCGGTTTCTTTTTCACCATTGATCACGGCCCAGTTAATGGGCGCCGCCCCTCTGTAATGGGGAAGCAGTGAACCATGTAGGTTCAAAGAGCCCAGGGGTGGCATGTTCCAAACCACTTCGGGTAACATGCGGAAAGCCACAATGATCTGAAGATCGGCCTGCAATGCTTTTAATTCATCCAGAAAAGCAGGATTCTTAAGTTTTTCAGGTTGAAGGACCGGAATGTTCTGGCTAAGGGCATATTCCTTAACCGGTGATTGTTTTATTTTTTGACCTCTTCCGGCGGGGCGATCCGGAGCTGTTACGACGCCCACAATCGTATAGTTATTCTCGACCAATGCTTTCAGGCTCTCAACGGCAAAATCGGGAGTGCCCATAAAAACAATGCGCATATTTTTATCTGTCATATGATTCATCTCTATTTGGGGGATTCAACTTATTCTTTGAGTGATCGATTGCCTTTATTGTGAGGGGGGAAATACGGACAGTGTTTGCACCCATTGCCACAACAATAACCACGTTCAGTCAGATATTTTTCAGTCATAATCCTAAATCCACGCGGATCCATGTAGTAATCTTCATTTTCTTTAAGCGGTTGTGAGGGGTAATAATCGTCCGGGAAATCCATCTTTTTATTTACAAAGATAATAGATTCGTGGATTCGTACAGATATCACGAATGGGTTTAGTGAGTGAAATCAGGGGAGATCAATGGATGTTTAACTAGCACACAAAGACTTTCACAGAAAGTCTTTGTGTGGTGCTGGTTTATTGGACACTGTATTCGCTGAATTGTTTCATGAATTGAACCCTTAAATAACCGGCTGGATTATCGACTTTCGACTGGTTTAACATGCCTCTGAATTGCTCAATGGAGTCAAAGTTTTTAAGGCGCATCCATTTTTCAATTTCCCGGTTGTAGCGCTCAATGCATTCTACTCCATTTTTGTAGAGTGTGCTGGCTATTTGAACTGTTTTTGCACCGGCCAGAATCATTTTGACGACGGTGCGCGATTCATGAATACCAGTGGTAGCCGAAAGGTCACATTGCACGCGTCCCGATGAGATGGCAATCCAGCGCAAGGGCATCACATAATCTTTGTCATTGCTGAAAATATTGGTTGGAATCACTTCCAGATTATCCACATCAATGTCGGGTGAATAGAAGCGGTTGAACAGCACCATGCCATCAATGCCTGTTTCCGAAAGGCGTTTGATCATATTGGCCAGGTTGGAGAAGTAGTGGCTGATTTTAATGGATATTGGAATGGATACTTCTGCTTTCACAGCTTTAATGATGTCAAAGTACAGTTGTTCATGTTCAGGGCCTGAGCGTTCGGTATCCGATGGCAATGCAAATATATTTAGCTCAATAGCATCAGCACCGGCGTCCTGCAGTGATTTCGCAAAATAGGGCCAGTTATGCGGGGTAACACAATTGATACTGGCAATGATCGGAATCTTAACCTCTTTTTTACAATCACTGATTAATTTGAGATAATTCGATAAAGTATCATGCACATCAAATGTGTCATAATAGTCCATCGTTTCCGGATAAAGGTAGTTTTCGGAATGCATTTTATTCATCTCACGTTCCAGTTCAGTAACAATCTCTTCTTCAAAAAGAGATTTGAGGACGATGGCGCCGGCACCGGCTTTTTCAATGGCTTTAATATCTTCCAATGAGCTGGTCAATCCTGAGCTGGAGGCCATGATAGGGCTTTTCAATTGGAGGCCCAGATAGGTAGTTGAAATGTCAGGCATAATTCTGTTTTTTATTGATAAAAGGGTATCATTGTTTATGTAATTAAGCCACATTAAAAAATGGATAATGCAGCAGGTTCATATGAAACAAATAAATAAAAGTTATTGTTGTGTCGGATTGATGTCGGGTACCTCATTGGATGGTTTAGATTTGGTTTTGTGTCAGTTAACACGTGAAGATGGCCAGTGGTCTTATCAACTGCACAAAACCAATACAGTGGCCTACCCGGAAACCTGGCAGAAGCGTTTAAAATCTGCGACGACGCTGAGTGGTTATGAATTAATGACCTTGCATCGGCACTATGGGGATTATTTGGGGCAGCAAGTAAATAGCTTTCTAAAGGGGAGTACTTTCAAACCGGATATTATTGCCTCCCATGGGCATACTGTATTTCATCAACCGACCCAAAAAGTATCTCTGCAAATCGGGGACGGGGCAATGATTGCCGCTCAAACAGGTATTCCAACAGTCTCTGATTTTCGAACCCTGGATATTACCCTGGGTGGGCAGGGAGCGCCTTTGGTGCCCATTGGTGATCAATGGCTGTTTCCCTGCTATCAGGCCTGCGTGAATTTGGGTGGATTTGCGAATTTGTCTTGTGATCAGGCTGGCAAGCGGGTGGCCTGGGATATTTCACCGGTCAATTTTGTGGTCAATCGATTGGTTCAACCATTGGGGGTAGCTTTTGATGCGAATGGTTCAATGGGACAGTCAGGACAGGTTATTGAGTCTTTATTAAAGGAGTTGAATAAATTGGATTATTATCAGCAACTGGCTCCCAAATCATTGGGCGAGGAATGGGTGAAAGCCCGGTTTTGGCCCGTGGTAAATGCTTATCGGGCGCAGGCTTTGCCGGATTTAATTCGCACCTGTTATGAACATTTTGCGGTGCAGATTGCCACGAATTTAAATGAAATCGGAGCGGGCGAATTTCTATTTACCGGAGGAGGTGTGTATAATCGTTTTTTAATGCAGAGAATTACAGCGCAGTTAAAAGGAAAGGTGATCATTCCCCATGAACAATTGATTGATTTTAAAGAGGCCTTGGTGTTTGCATTGTTGGGGGTGTTGCGTTTGGAACATGAAGTCAACTGCTTGGCCTCTGTGACAGGTGCCCGATGTGATAGTAGTTCGGGTGTTGTTCATTGGGTTTAGTGGTTGCTATTTTCTTTCGGGCGGTAAGTAACTTCCACGTTTACCTCTACTTCTTCAGCAATGTTTTTAATTAATAGTTTGGGAATTTTAATACCGTAATCGGCAGGTTTTATTTTGAAAGAAGCGTGTCCGTTGATCTGATCTTTTTGTGGATGAAGCTGGCCCATTACAGTTAGCGATTGGCTAATGCCATGAATGGTTAATTCGCCTTCGACGGTCACCAATTGTTCAATGTATTCAGATGGGTTAAAGTCGGAAGTGATACGGCCGGAGAAGGTGGCTTGTGGATAGGTATCCGATTCCACATATTTCTCATTAAAGTGTTCTTGCATCAAGGACTTTTTAAATTGAAAGGCTTTCATGGTCACTACAAATGCCATGGTCTTAGTTTGTGTATTCAGGATGCTTTTCACTTTTTTATTGATTGATGAAATATCTTCGAGAGGTGCGGAAGAGAAAAAGGAGATGTTGCCATCATAGCAAGTGTAACGATTGCTCGGTTGGGCAGAAATAAGAAAAGGCATTGCTACCCAAAGGATCGTCGCAAATAGCTTTATTCTTCTGAAGGCATTCTGTTGCATGATTTAGAAATTGAAGGATCGCATAATGGAAAATCCAATGTGAAAATGGCCATCGCTGATGCGATCGTTGTTCCAGGTTGGGACAAAACCGCTCGTTTGAAGGCGTTTGGCATTAGAGAGATAAACCTGGAACACATGGCCGCCGGTATCTAAGTCCAGACCAAAAGACAATGCATTTCGATCTGGTGTCCAAGTAGCACTCGAATAGGTTGGGAATGTGTAATAGTATTCGGTGTTAAAACGCATGGAGGAGGTGACTCGAACGCTCATGCCGATTCCGGTTGAAAACAGGTCATTACCATGATCGTCAGTTGGAACCTGGTTGATGTGTACATAGGTTGGTGCTACCAAAAGGGAAAAGGTATTATTCAGTTTATAGGAAGCAATGACTTGCTGGACAAACTCCAGGCGATCCTTAAAATCACGGTCTGTTTCATACTCCCGTGTATACACATTCATACTTCCATAGTAAGTCAGATTCAAAAAAGGTGATTGATCCGATTGTTGGCGTAAGAGTGCTAATTTGTATGACCCCTGAAGTGTTTTATCATAGTCGCTGGAGCGGGCCAGGCCTACCTGGAAGTTGTTGGACAGCCCATATTCCAGAGCAATATCCACATTTTCCACATTGTCAATGCCCCAGAATTCCTGGTACCCTGAAGTTATTCGTCCAAAGACATGTGAAATGCGCACTTGAATTTCATTTTTACCCATTTGCTGGGTACTTTGCCCTAATACCAGACGAGAGCTTTTAAAGGTACCTGATAACTCATTTTCCGGAGTGCTGTCATTTTGTAGCTCAGCTAAGAGTTCATCCTGAGCAACTGTTAATAGAGGCATTATCAGGGTGAAAAATAGAACGGTTAGGCGTATCATATGATTTGGATTTGTGTTTGTTTCAAACGTATAATGAAAAAACAAATAATATTAGATGAAGTAAAGAAAAGAGCTGGTGGCGCCTTATGTGTTTCGGAATTCTTTCACACCCTATTTCACCCTGTCCAAAAACACATAATCCAATATGACCGCAGAATTAAGGAATGGCGTCCACCAGATCTTTAAAAGTTTGAAATTGTTCAATATCCTCTGCAGGTAATTTGGCACTGCCTTGTGGCATGTCTCCCGAATTTACCTGGTTAAACATAGCTGTTGCATTATTGCGGGCATTCGTAAATGCACCGTAATTACTATTCCCTTGAGCATGATGTCCTGTATGACAACTCACACAATTAGTGGTGACGAAATCTTTTAGTGAGTTGTTGAAGTAGGCTTCAGCAGCAATTAATTCAGCACTTGGTTCATCGCTACTATCTGGTGAAACCTCATCATCACTTCCACTACTACAGGATGCAATAACAAATGCCAATACCGCAAAGCATAAATGAGCATACTTATGTGTTTTCATGGCTTCTGTTTATGATACTAACAGCCAAGCCATGTAATAAGTTTAGATGGGTTATAAAAAAAAAGGAGGCCGCGTGGCCTCCTGATTTTATTTCTTTTTATCGTATTTGAAAAAGTCCAGATTGTGACCCATTCGCTCGAGTTTGGTTTTCATATAAAACTCATTGTGTGGATTAGGCTCCACTTCGAGGGGAATATTTTCGATGATCTCCAGTCCGTAACCTTCCAGTCCAATACGCTTAATTGGATTGTTGGTCATTAAACGCATCTTTTTAACACCCAGTTCACGCAGAATTTGTGCGCCTACTCCATAATCGCGCTCATCAGCATCAAAACCAAGTTCGACGTTGGCTTCCACGGTATCCAGGCCTTCTTCCTGAAGTTTGTAGGCTTTAATTTTATTCATTAAACCAATACCACGGCCTTCCTGGTTCATATATACAATCACGCCTTTGCCTTCGGCTTCGATGGTTTCCATGGCTTTATGTAACTGCTCTCCACATTCACAACGCAATGATCCAAAAATATCACCGGTTGCACAGGAAGAGTGTACACGAACTAAAATATCTTCATCTTCTGTCCATTCACCTTTAATCAAAGCCATGTGTTCCACGCCATTTGATTTTTGCTTAAAGGGAGTAAAGCGGAAGTTACCATGAGCAGTTGGTAAGTTAACCTGCACACCTTTTACAATTAAGCTTTCTTGTTTCAGGCGGTAGGCAATCAGATCTTTTATGGTGACAATTTTGAGATCGAATTTCTCAGCGATTTTCACCAATTGTGGCAAACGTGCCATGGTACCATCTTCGTTCATAATCTCCACCAATACACCTGCTGGTGCTAAGCCTGCCAATCGGGCCAGGTCAACACCCGCCTCCGTATGACCGGCACGCCGCAGTACGCCGCGATCTTTTGCTTTCAAGGGGAAAATATGACCGGGACGTCCCAGTTCTTCAGGCTCCGTTTTCGGATTACAGATGGCCAATATCGTTTTTGCCCGATCTGAAGCAGAGATACCTGTGGTGCAACCATGCCCCATTAAATCAACGGATACAGTAAACGGTGTTGCATGAGAGGACGTGTTTTTGCCGACCATCAGCTCCAACTCCAGTTCCTCGCATCGTTTTTCTGTAATGGACATGCAAATTAAACCTCTGCCATGGGTAGCCATGAAATTCACCTTCTCGGGTGTCATCAACTCCGCTGCTGCAATAAAATCACCCTCATTTTCGCGGTCTTCATCATCCACTACAATTATCAATTCACCATTTCGAATGGCTGCAATGGCTTCATCTATTGTGTTTAATTGAAATTTTTGATCTTCTGACATGTGTCGTATCTTTAACTCGGTAGTCCCGAAATGATCGTGCAAAAATAGTTAAATAATAAGCTTGTACAATGAAAAGTCTCAGGTCTCGCTTTTATTGCTTTTAGTTTTCATCATTATCCAGTCTGTTTTTCAAATCGTATTTTTCACGTTTAAATAACTTCCGGAAGAATATGATGTAAGCATCTGCATTTAACAGGGCTGAATCAGAGGCTGCTTTGTAAGTCAGGAATACTCCCAGTGGGAACAAAATAGCTGACGATAACCAGATCCCCTGATAAACCGGCCACACTCCTTCTTTCGCAAACTTCAATCCCATGGTATCGATAATGTAATAGAAGATGAAAAACAAGATGGAGATAACCACCGGCATACCTAATCCGCCTTTACGAATGATAGCACCCAATGGAGCACCAATAAAGAAGAATATTAAACAGGCAAAGGAGAGGGTGAATTTACGGTGCAGTTCAATGTTGTGACGAATGATTTTTTCATCTTCATTGCCAATAAACCGAAGTTGATCATCAATCAGGTTTTTATTGTCACGTGCTTGTCTTAAAGCACTTTGTATACTCATCCGTTTCTTGTCGTTAGCCAGTGAAAGGAAAAGGCTATCCGTATTAATGGCTTGCACGGAATCAATGATGGCCATGGGATCTTCTTTTTTGACTTTCTTATCTGCCTCTTTCAGCTCTTGCGGCATCGGCCGATTAGTTTTTGAGCGATAGGCATACTTTCCCTTCAGGAAAAAGAAGTTTTCTGTCCGACGTGATAAATCACCAATGATTTTGCTGCGGGCTTGTTGTATTGAATCTTCATCATGCACCAATTGTTGCAGGTTCTTCATTTTATCACTGTGGGTAAATAGCTTTTCATCGGTACGTGTAAAGTCATATCCCTGCATTGGTACTAATGCAGTTTGTTTCTTAAAACGATCGATTCGAAATTGCTGTTTATCCCGATCGCGTAGTCGCTTTTTCTTTCGATCTACATTTTCTTCATAGGTCACGCCATCCATTAAAGTGAGAACCATGTGTTTTTTGTCTTCGGAGAGCTGAATGCGACCCGAATCGGCCATGGTCACATTGCTGTTGCGATTTAAGCGGTCCCGATGATCGTAGATCATGAGATCGTGCAATAGGTTGGTTTCCGCATCTTTATGACTGATCTTAATTCGATAATCTTCGAATCCATCGTAGAAAATCTGTTCTTTAATATCCAACTCAGGTTTGGCTGTTTTAACAGACCATAGCAGAGAGTAAAGCTTTAGATTAGCAATGGGTAAAACATTATTGGTGAACCAGAAGGCTGCTACGGCGGTAATGAGCGTAACTGTGATTAATGATTTCATAGCCTTTGGTAAAGATACGCCGGCTGCCTTGATAGCTGTCAATTCGTAGTTTTCTCCCATGTTTCCAAATGTCATCAGGGAGGCTAGTAATATGGCAAGTGGTAAAGCCATGGGGATCACCTGAACGGATGCAAAAAACATCAATTCAGCTATAACAGTAATCTCTAAACCTTTCCCCACTAAATCATCTACATAACGCCACAAGAACTGCATGACTAAGATGAACAGGGAGATGAAAAAAGTCATCGCCAGGGGGCCGAGGTAACTCTTTAATATAAATAAATGTAATTTCTTCATTTGTCGGATAAGTATGATCGCAATCTAATTATACTACTGCCACAAAGTTAATTTAAACAGGTGAATTAGCCGCCAAAAAAAAGATAATGTGAGTTGAGATAGCGTGAAGAAAAGTTAAATTTCAATGGAATTGATAATCCTAAATTGAGTGGGGGATGGTTTAGTATCATTCCATTTTATATGATACAAAAAAAAACACCCGGTGATTAGCCGGGTGTCTTCATTATATGCTGAATAAATTTTTAAACCGATCCTAAGCCATGCATCAGCTCTTCAACTTGCTGATTCCATAGTTCAATGGCATCTTCTTTTTCATCTTCTTCTGCAAAGTCGGTAATGATAAGGGCCGTTTCTCCAGTCATATCGTCTACAATAACGCGAAACTCAAAGAAATACTTTTCATCGCCATCTTCCAGCCAATGGTAACGAACCACCTTATTCTCTTTTTTCAGAACTTGTTCCGCTTGTTGTTCAGACCCCTCCCAAACAAAAGTAAAAATCTTACCCTTTAAGTTGACGTCATCGGCAAACCACTCTGATAATCCGCTTGGAGAGCTCAGTCGCGTAAACAATATAGAAGGTGAGGTCTTTACAATATATTCTAATTCAAACTTTTCTTTTTGAACAGACATGTTTTATAGTTTTAATATTGTAATACGACTGCAATATAGTTGATTATTGTAAAAATAAAAAATGAACTAAGTTCAATTGCTAATAATTACCATCTACTGATAATAGGCGTGAAATAGTTGGTTAAAAGTACGTTTGATGAAGCTGGCGAGAAAAGGTGAAATTTTTTGAATGTTTTGTTTGGAGAATAGCATCGATTTCTCTTACATTTGCACTCGCAAAAACGGATAAGCACAAAGGTGTTTTAACCGAAAAGTAAAATGATGCCGAGGTAGCTCAGCTGGTTAGAGCGCAGGATTCATAATCCTGAGGTCGGCGGTTCAAGCCCGCCTCTCGGTACAAAAAGTTAGGAATAGTCAGATGACTGTTCCTTTATATTATAATTTAATGCCGAGGTAGCTCAGCTGGTTAGAGCGCAGGATTCATAATCCTGAGGTCGGCGGTTCAAGCCCGCCTCTCGGTACAGAAAAAGGAATAGTCGAAAGGCTGTTCCTTTTTTTTTATTCATAACTTTATCTTCTGTTTAGCGAGTTTATCAATCAGTCCGGTTGAAGCAATGGTTAAGCCAATACAACTTCCCATGAGTGCCCCAATGCTGATATCGATAGCTGAATGTACGCCCAACACAGTTCTGGAATAGGCGATACTGATAGCCCATACGAATGGCAGGAGAAAAAGGAGCTTACGACGAAAATCAGTATAGACAAAGAGTAGAATATACCCCATTAAGGTAGCCATCAGGAAAGCGTTGAAGGAATGACCTGATGGAAAAGAGTAACCTGTTTCATATAACCAGTGGTCAAGTACTGCAGTGGATATTTGGTTGTTATTGTAGGAAATTGGATGATTACTCTCTTCGCTCAGGAAGGATTCCAAATAATGGCGTCGTTCTGACTTGTTATTGTAATGATAGAATGCGGTTTGGTTAAATTCATAATTCGACTCCAAAAATAAAATATTGGGACGAGGTATCTTCAGCTGTTCTTTAATGAAATGTTCATTGAGTTGAGCAAAACCACCTAATATTAGAGAAAATAGAATCAGGGAGATGGAAATGGAGGTTGTTTTCTTACGCCATCCCTTAAACTGAAAACCTATGATAAAACAAAAGAGTAGGGTGATAATGGGTACACCATGTGTTCCGCCAGTGTTGGAGATGAACAAGCAGATGGAAGCTAATTGATGATTGGTGACGCCCGCAAAGGCAATGGGCAGATAAAATGAACTGCCAACCACTAACAATGATAGTATAACAACTGTGATAACTAATTTAAGTCGATGGCGCATGATTGCAATATTGTGTTAGACGATACGGGTAACTTTTTATCAGTGGAAGATAAATAAAAAATGTAAACTCCTGGATCTGTCCAGTTAATATCAAGACGCTTAGAAATGAAAGACTTTATCTATTGAATGCTTTTCTTTTGTAT
>Ga0193953_1000869_pt1 | contig 15050 bp, 9 predicted proteins | sample BB_4_MG_FD_140325 | JGI IMG/M metagenome (GOLD analysis project Ga0193953, IMG submission 140325) | Microbial mat bacterial communities from the Broadkill River, Lewes, Delaware, United States - BB_4_MG | ecosystem: Environmental > Aquatic > Freshwater > River > Microbial mats | place: USA... | reverse complement strand
GAGCCAAATATTAATTTATAGTTAGTATTTGGCTCTATTATTATATAAATAGTAGTAAATGCTATTAAGTTATTGACAAGATAAATAAATAGCCTTAAAATGAGATTGATAATTATTATCTATAATTTAGGAGGTTATTATGAAAGACACAAGACAGGAATTATTGACAAAATCTATATGGGAATTAATGATTAAACTATCAATACCGGCGATTATTGGAATGGTTGTAATAGGGTTGTATACATTTATGGATGGAATATTTGTTGGACAGTTAATAGGCTCAAAAGCAATGGCGGCAGTATCAATTGCATATCCAATAACTTTTCTAAACAATGGTATTGCAACCTTAGTTGGAATTGGTTCGGCTTCAGTATTATCAAGGGCAATAGGTGAAAGTGATAAAAAAACGGTGGATAAAATAATGGGCAATCTTATTGGATTAGTGCTTATATTATCATCAATAATTATGATTTTTGGTATAATATTTGCTAGAGAATTATTGCAAATAAGCGGAGCAACTGGAGAAATTCTAGAATTATCAACAAATTATCTTAGAATAATATTTATGGGTTCAATATTTGTTAATTTTACTCAAAGTGCTAATATGGTAATGCGTGGAGAGGGATTGATGAAAAAGGCAATGCTAATAATGGGGTTTGGAGCTATTTTAAATATAATATTAGATCCTATAATGATAAGTGTTTTTAAAGATAGAGGAATTGAAGGGGTTGCAATTGCAACAATTATAGCGCAAATTACTCAAGCTATAATAACGCTTTACTATTTTATTAGAAAAAGTAATAGAGTAAAAATACATAAGATTAGGATTGAAAAAAAGATATCACAAAATGTTATTAAAGTAGGCGTATCAGCAATGCTTATGCAGGTGTTATCTATGGTACAACAAACGCTTTTATTTAGGATGGCATTTAAATATGGAGGAGATTCAAATGCTATAATAATGAGTGCCGCATTAAGATTACAGGCCTTTTCTTTTATACCGTTATGGGGGATGGCTCAAGGCTTACAACCGGTTGTAGGAATGAATTATGGAGCTAAATTATTTGATAGAGTAAAAAAAGCAACTAATCTATTTATTTTAGGAGCTACCGTATTAGGAATGTGCTTTTGGATTCCAATGGAATTGTTCCCAAAAACAATGCTTGGATTATTTATAAAAGATTCAAATTTAGTTTTAAGTGGGGCAAATAATTTTAGAATTTTTTATTCTATATTTTTCTTTTATGGCGCTATGATTATGATGATTACGTTTTTCCAAGCAATTGGGAATGGAAAAGTGGCTGGAAAAATGGTCTTTCTAAGACAAGTAATTGTATTTATCCCTGCAATGATATTAATGCCTAAAATATTTGGATTACCAGCAGTATGGTATACACAACCAATAGTTGATTTATTTGTTATTATTTTAGGAGCTTTATTCTTAAGAAAAGAGTATTTGAAAATGGATAAAAATAAGGAAAATCAATTAAAAATAGCTTAAAGAAGAATATATTTGATTTAAAACTATCTCATTAATTTATGATAAAATAAAATGAGGTAGTTTTATTTTGCATTAAATAAAATATTACGGAGGGAATTAAAATGAAAATTAGATTTGTGATTTTGTTTACTATATCTTTATTACTAGTTGGTGGTTGTGAAAGTAATTCGATATCAAGAAATACAAAAGAATTAACTAAAAAAATTGAAGTTAAGGAGGCAAGTAATAATTATAAAATTGATGAATCTAAGAATTTAAATAAAGAAATTTCCAAATTGGGATTTGAAATATTGAATCAAAACTTTAAAGATGAGAATATTATTATTTCGCCACTGTCCATTGTTTCTGCACTTGGCATGACTGCAAATGGAGCAGAAAAGGATACCTTAGATGAATTTGAGGAGATTTTCAGCTCAGATTTAGATTTATTAAATAACTATATATGTTCATATGTTAAAAGTTTACCTAGTGATGAGAATAAAATTAGTATTGCTAATTCTATTTGGATTAAAGATAAAGATAATATTAAAATTGAAGATGAGTTTTTGTTAGACAATAAAAAGTATTACAATTCAAAAATTTTTTTGGCGCCCTTTGATGAAAGTACTAAAAACGATATTAATGAATGGGTAAATAACGAAACTAATGGGATAATTGAAAAATTAATTGATAAATTGCCAAACGAAGATGTGGTAATGTATCTAATTAATGCGCTATCATTTGATGCTGAATGGAGAAAAATCTATGAAAATACGGATGTTAGAGAAAATATTTTTGTAACTAATAAAGGGAAAGAGCAAATTGTTGAATTTATGTCTTCTGAAGAATCTAAGTATATTGAAAATGAGAATATTAAAGGATTTATTAAACCATATAAAAATAATGATTATGCGTTTGTAGCCTTATTGCCTAATGAAGAGATTGAATTTAATCAATTTTTAAAAACTATTAAAGGAAATGAAATTATAGAATTAATTGAACAAGCTGAAAAGAAAGATGTGTTTGCTAAAATTCCTAAATTTTCAGTAGAATATAGTAAAAATTTAAATGAATCATTAAAGAATATAGGGCTTACAAAAGCATTTAGTGAATTTGAAGCAAATTTTAAAAGAATAAATAATGAAGGTGGAGAACAATTTTATATAAGTAAGGTTATTCACAAAGCCAAAATAGATGTTAATGAAAAAGGAACAAAAGCTGGAGCAGCGACTTCTGTTGAAATGAAAAATGAATCAGCGATGGTTGAAGAAGAAATAAAAGAGGTTATCTTAGATAGACCATTTGTATATTTAATTATAGATACAAAATATAATTTGCCACTATTTATTGGAAATTTAGTAAGTGTGAAATAGAGATTTTGTAATATAAGGGGGTGGATGTGTGCTAAATAAAAGAAATATTATTTTCTCATATGGGTTCTTTTTAGTTTGGTTGACGGGATTTTTATATAATGGCCCATTATTGCGCTTTGCAGTTGATTCAAAACTTTCAAGTGAATTGTCAATAACTTATATTTTAGTTCCGGCAATTGTAAGTTTACTTTTTTGTTTTAAATCAAAAGAAACTTTTGATGAAATAAGAAATATGAAAGTTGGGATATTGATATCAGGATTATTTACGGGGATTATGTTTTTGCCGTGCATCAATAATTGTAAAGTACTAATGTATATATGTGCTGGAATATTGGGAGTTTCGAGTATTGGTTTTATTTCAGGATGGGGAGCAGTATTTGTAAAACATTTGAAACTTAAAGATATGATAAAAGTTATGGCGTTAACTATTTGTTTAGGAAAAGGAATTTTATCACTAAATAAAATATTAGGTGCACTAAATCAAATATATTTAATGAAGTTTATAATTATATTGTCATTAATTATTTCATATGTATATACAACAAAAATTAAGAATAAAGAGAATGAGGATGCATATAAAAAAATTGATAATTATAACAAAAGTTTTTTTATATTAATAGTTACTATGTTTTTAATTAATATTAGCGGAGGATATATACTAGGTGTTATTTTTGCTAATATGAATTATCACATTGTAAATTATTTTTTGGACTTAATTATGTATATTGGAATTTTCTTTATATTACTTAAAGTAAATAAAAAAGTTATAAATAATAATACAATTTCTATAGCATTAATGATTATAGGGATAGGAATGGTATTATTTATTGTTCAGAATGAAGTAACTTCAGTAATTGCATATTTTTTTGAATCATTTGGATTTTTATTGTTAGATATTATTATTTGGGGCAGTGTTGGTAAATTAGGATATATGACTAAAAGACCATTTAAGATTTTTTTTGGATGTATGGGAATCAATTTACTTGGTGTTTTTGTAGGCAATTTACTATTTATTATTACATCAGATTTAAAAATAGGAATAGTAATATGTTCGATAAGTATTTTTGTTTCATTTATGATTTCACAGGTATTTATTTCTGAAAAAGAGAAAATTGAAAATGAATTTAATGCTTTAAATTATTATATTCCAAATGTAGGCTTAGATAGTCTAACAGATAGAGAAAGAGAAATTGTAGTTCTTATGTGTCAAAAGTACAAAAATGCAGATATTGCAAATAAATTATATATAAGTGAAAATACACTTAAAACACATGCAAGAAAAATATATTCAAAGTATAATGTGAAAAATAAAAGAGAGTTAATTGAACTTAACGAAAAATTTGTTAAAAAGTAAAATTATAGGTAAAACTACATCACCTCTTTATCACCCTTATTAGGGAATCACCCATTGAGGTGATTTTTTTTTATTTTATTTAGGGTTAATATAATAAATGGGAGGGGAAAATGAGTAAATCAAAAAGGAACAAATTAATGTATTTAATAATATCACTTGGTATCTTGGGGATTAATTTTATTTTGGGAATATTTAGTATTGATAAAATAAGTATTATCAAATTAATTTATGTGCTAATTGTAATTATGTGGATAGCTTTATTTTTTCATAAATCTGCAATAATTAAGAGAAATAAGATTCTAGGACATTATTATTTTTTTAGTGGGAAAATATATAGTGTTTTAGATCAGGAATTAACAGGTTATAAAACTATTTATGAGTATGATAATAAATTAGAACATAATAAAAATTCATCATATGGAAAGAATAATTATTTTAGAATTATTTTTCAAATAATATTAAGCTTTGTCTTATTATTATTTGTTATAAAAAATAGAGAGTATATTTTTTTCTTTTCAGATGTATTTAAAAGCATAGCATATGTACTTATCATTTTATTTAGTTATAAAATTTCAAAAAATTACGATAATTTGATTAAATATATTTGTTATGGAATTGTTTTTTTAATAGGGATAATAACAATGGAAGCTACATTAATTGGTACAATAAGTAATGTTATGCTTTTCATTATAATTATTGCATTTATAAATGAAATTTTTACTAGAATATTCAAATGTGAATTAATTATGAGCATATTACTAACTTTTTCATTAACAATGGTGAGTGCTAATATTATTCTTATAATAGCTGAAAAAAATAGTATATTAGATTTTTATGTTTCTATAATAAGTGTATGTTCAGCATTAGTAATTATGGTATTACAAATTATAGTGTTATCTCAAGATATACCATTTTATATTATAAGAAATATTCAGGGAGAAAAAATTGGATATTATAAAGTATCTACTGATGAAATAACAAAAAAAATGTCAATTGAATTAGAAGAATATATTTATTATTCAGAGTATTTATTATCAATAAACAAAAATGGAGGAGAAAAATGAGCATTTGGATTTTAATTGTTTTAATTTTAATTATAGTGTCTTTTACGTTAATAGCAAAAGGCAAAAGGAAGATTGGTGTATTAGTATTGATTTTTAGTTTAATATTTATGGTGGGGTATTATTTATATGAATATACAGATATATTGGATGATTATATACTAAATAGTAGTAAATCATCTAATAGTGAGATAATTGATAAATCTAAAAATCAAACAAATTTAAAGGATAATAAAGAGGATAAAATTGTTTCTCAAGATAGTTCAATAATTAATCAGACAACAGTAATTAATTCTGAAACAAGAATAGTGCCTTTACTTGAAGAACAATTAGGAACGATATATTTGCCACCAAACATTATAGATAAAGAAATGGAGCTTAAAATAGCTGATATATCTAATTATGACAAAACAGGGTTACCAGAAGATTATAAAAGTATTTTTGTGTTTGAAATTGAGATAGGAAATATTCATAAATTTAATGATTTAATTAGAATAGAATTTAAATATTCAGACGCACAAATAAAGGAAGAAGATGAAGAATCGTATATTGGTGCTATGTATTATAATGAATCTGAAAAAAAATGGGAGTATCCATATTATGAAATTTATCCAGAAGACAACGTAATAGTGATTTTTACAGATCATCTATCAAAATATGCAATGGTTAGTAATATTAATAGAAAAGCTTGTAAACCAAAATTATTAACAGAAGATGAAATTATAGATAGTATAAAAAATATTAAAAAAGAATACAGTGATTATGAGTTAGTTAAATTAGCTATTACAGATTTAGATTCTGCGATATCAACTTCAGCAAAATTTATTCCTGATAATGTAGCATCTTTTGTAATTAATAGCGAAGTATATCAATTCAAAGAATTTGGTGAAATGTGTAAATATTATTCAAGAGGAAAATTATTAACAAAATATGCCAATTCATTTAATTATTTAAATAAGAAAGATTCATATGAAAAAAGAAAAGCTGTTATGGATTTAGCTAAAGAAATGTATGATTACGGGTTAGGGATGATTGGAGAATATTCAAGTAAATTAGCGGGAATTTCAAATTTTGTTATTGAGTATTCATTTAATAAATTTGTTGATGAAGCAATTAAGGGGAATGAAAATGCATGGGACGAAATGTATAAAGAATATTATTTTAGAGGAGAAGGAATTAGATCTTTAACATGGTGGAGAAATAATTTAGCCAATATTATAAATCAAACATATACTGAAGAAGATTTGATTTCAATTAAGATAGATGAATTTGTTAATAAATACATGAATGAAATTTGGAATAACGAGGCTGAATTAGCTTCTTTAATTCAAGAAAGAGATAAATTAACTATTAGTGGATTAAGCGAAGAATTGAAAAGAAAAATTGTGAGAAACAATAAGAAACAATTATATGAAACAAGGATTATTCCAGCGATAGAATTACTTAAAAAATATAATAAAAACATGGCAAGTATTGAAATCGCAAAGAAAAAAGCAGAATTAACTAATTTTTTATTAAAAGATAAATATATTGACATATATTATGATGTTCCTCAAGAATTTAAAGGTATGTTTTCTATGGAAGATGTTGAAATAGTAATTGGAAATATAGAAATTGAAAATCACAGATTTATTGATAGACATCAAATCCATTATACGCCAATAAATGTCTTATTAGGTAAGGGCGATATAAAAAATCTAAAGGTAAATATTAAAACAATGGATGGGGTAGAAAGCAAAATTATAAAACTAGAAAGAGCATTGCCAGGCTATAATGCAGTTCGTATAAATATTCCAGATAATTATATTGAGTTTAATAAGACGAAGCTTAAAGAAGATAAGCAAGAGGAAAATGATGATGAAGATAGTGAAGAATCTAAAGAGATTATAGATTTAGTAGAAGATAAGAATAGTGATGAAGAAGACGAGAATTTAGAAGAAATTAATCTAAATAACAACGAGATTATCTTTGAACCAATTTATACTACAGAATTTATAAATGATCATGAAGAATGTAAAAGAATGTATATATCAAATGCAAAGAAAGAAGATTTTATTGAAATTGATTCAAAGACATTTGAAATTGATTATAAATTAATCAAAGAGAAGTACTATAGACATAAAGAATCAAGTTGGGAAGGACTTGGAGAAAGAATTACTCTTTGTGAAGAGCATTCTAATTTAAAAGAAGAAGAATTTGCTGAAATAGATATTGAAGTGTATGATTTAAATTCAAAATCTCCAATAAAAGATACAAAGGTAAATATTAATGGCGAAATATTTTATGCAAAAATGGGGAATAATACTTTTAAAGTATTATTAAAAGATAATTATGTAGTTTCATTTTTAGCGGAAGGATATCAATCATATCAAGTTAAATGGAGTCATCAAGAAGCAATCAATAATTTTTTTGAAATAGGACTTTTGCCCAATGAAGAGGAAGCTATATTTGAACCTATTTCATTAGGTTTAGACATAAGAGATTATGATACTAGAGGGATAATAGATTTTAAATTAACATGTATAGATAATTGTGAATATAATTCTATAGGTGAATTAATTGTAACTGGAGATTCTTTTTCATTTGTTATTGAGGCAAATCAATATATTAAAAAGGAATGCTTAAATTTGAAAGCATCAGATTTTAAAACTTTACCAATTATAAGAATGTTTTTAGAAAAAGAAAAACAGGAATTGGAAGGAAAAATAAATATTAATTTTTATGTGATGGATGACAATGGCAATTATATTAGAGAATTTTATATAGATTTTGATGGTAATCATATTTTAAATAAAGATGGAGTAATGTTTTATGGAAAAACTTATATAGAATTAGAATTAAATAGAAATTATGAAATTGCAATTTCAGCTGAAGGATATAGTAAAATTACAGAAAACTTTATATTTTATGAGAATGACGTAAGTGAAACACCTAAAACGTTGAAATTCACAATTTCAAAAGAAAAGGATGATGGACCTATACCATGGATGGATAGTGAAGTAATCCCAACTCCTTAGGGGAGGAAAATTATGATAATTTCAATAATATTATTAGTTTTTGTTATTGCAATGAGTTGTAGAAGATTGATTAAAAATAATAGAAATAAATATTAGAGGTAAAAAACTGTGATTAATAATTATTATTCACAGTTTTTTTAGATATAGTGTCTAAGATATAAAAAATTGACTATAACAATGTTTTAAGATAATATGTCTATAAGACATATGACGTAAGGAGATATTTTATGGAATTTATTATATTAGGATTATTGCTATTAAAACCAATGTCAGGATATGAAATAGGAGGATTTATAAAAAATAATTTAACACTTATATGCTCTAATAGCGCGGGGAGTATAAGAAGTGCACTTAAAAAATTGGTTGAATCACAAAGTGTAAGTTTTATAGAAAGTGTTGAGAATGGAAAAAATAAAAAGGTTTATAGTATTACTAAAACAGGAGAAAATCATTTTTATAAATGGATTCAAAATCCTATGAGAGTAGATAAAATAAAAAACATGGAATTATCAAAACTATTTTTTTTAGGATTTGCAGATAAAAGAAAACAATTTGAATCTATAAATAATTATATTGAACAATTAAGAAGTACTAAGTCAGTGCTATTATTAATTCAAAAAGAAGTAATAAATGCTAAAAATAAAGGCGTCGATTATATTGGTAAAAATAATATAAGTGAAATTATTAAGTTTCAAGAATATACCTTAAAGTATGGAATAGACTCATGTGAATTTGAGATTAAATGGTATTTAAAGTTACTTAAAGATATGGAGGAATAGTATGGAGATATTAATTTTAAATGGAAGTCCGAAAGGAAAAAATAGTGTAACTTTACAAACTTGCTTGTATTTAAAAAATAGATTTGAAAATCATAAATATACAATCTTAGATGTGGGTTTAAAAATTAAAAAATATGAAAAAGATTTTAGTGAGCCATTACTTTTATTAAACAAGGCGGATTTAATTATTTTTGCATATCCCATATATACTTTTTTAGCTCCCTATCAACTACACCGCTTTATAGAATTAATGAAAGAAAATAATATTAATTTAAAGGATAAATATGCGACGCAAATATCTACTTCAAAGCATTTTTATGATGTAACTGCACATAAATATATTGAGTTAAATTGCTATGATTTTAAAATGAGATATATTAAGGGATTGTCTGCTGATATGGATGATTTATTAACTGAAAAGGGACAAAATGATGCAAAATGTTTTTTTAATAAATTAATATTTGATATTGAAAAACAAATTTATAAAAAAGCTGAAGATAAAAAAATAAGTGAAAAGACTATATATAAAAACACGTTAAAAGGAAATGAAATTACTGGGAATAAAGATGTTTTAATATTAACTAATATGTCAGATGAGGATGAAAATTTAAATAATATGATTGAAGATTTTATTTTTACTTCTATTAATCCAGTTAGAGTTATTAATATTAGAAAATTTCCATTTAAGGGTGGCTGTATTAGTTGTTTTAATTGTGCTACAGATGGGAAGTGTATATATAATGATGGATTTGATGATTTTTTAAGAAATAAAATACAATCTGCAGATGCAATTGTATATGCATTTTCAATTAAAAATCATTATACTCATTCAAGTTTTAAATGTTATGATGATAGACAATTTTGTAATGGACATAGATCTGTAACTACTGGTATGCCAGTTGGATATATTATTAGTGGAGATTATAGCAAAGAGGATAATATTCAAACGTTAGTGGAGGCAAGAAGTGAAGTGGGAGGAGTTTATTTATGTGGAGTAGCTACTGATGAGCAAGATGTAGCTAGATCAATAAAAAATTTATCTTTATCTTTAGAATATGCACTTTCAAATAAAATGTATAAACCTTCTAATTTTTATGGAGTTGGAGGAACAAAAATATTTAGAGATTTAGTTTATTTAATGCAAGGTTTAATGAAAGCAGATCATAAATTTTATAAAGCTCATGGGATATATGACTTTCCGCAAAAACAAAAGAAACGATTATTGCAGATGAAATTTATTGGATTGTTATTATCTATTCCATTTGTTCAAAAAAAGACAAAAGGAAAGATGAATAAGTATATTTTAGAACCGTATAAAAAAATTATTGAAGATAAAAATAAATAATATAAAAAAATATTTTATATATTTAAACAGTGAATAATATTAAAGAAAGAATCCGGTGTTTTTAGAAACTAAATTAGTACAATTTAGTATGAAAACAATGGATAAATTCTTAATAAAATCTAGTAAAAAAAGAGCAAGGGAGTATTTAAAGTGGCTCCTATGTCAAGGACATAATAAAAAAAAGAGTTATGCAACCAGAAGATGATTTCTATATTGAATAGGGGTCATCTTCTTTAAATTCCATTGATATCGATAATTATTGTAATACACCATATAGTGATTAATTTTAGATTTTAATTCTTTCAGTGTCTTACATGACTTGTAGTCAACTTCATCTTTCAAATGCCCAAAAAAGGATTCTTGGGGTGCGTTATCCCAACAATTTCCTCTTCTAGACATAGATTGGTTCAAACCATAGTCTTTTAGCAGTTTTTGATATTGTGGACTAGTATAATGGCTGCCTTGATCAGAATGAATAAATGCTTCTTCATGTAATTTGATTTTCTTGTTTTTCATTAACTTATGAATAGTATTAGTTGCAATATCTAATTTAATTCTATCCGAAATATGATATGCTAATATCTCATTAGTAGAACCATCTTTTATGGTCGATAAATAAGCCATATTTCTTTCTCCATATGGTAAATATGTAATATCTGTTAATAACACCTTCCCTGGTATTCCTTGCTTAAATTCCCTTTTTAGTTTATTGGCAACTACATGGTGTTCCTTTGTAGCTTTTGCTATTTTTCTGTAGGGATTTGATTTCCTATGAGGACAGATAATGTTAAACTTTCTCATAATTCTTTGAATTCGTTTCCTGCTATATTTTATATCGAATTCATTTTCAAGTATCATTTTTATTGAACGTGAACCCTTTTTATATCCACGACGTTTAAAAGCTTTTAATATGATATTTTTTACTTTTAAATCTGCTTGTTCTCTAGCTTCTCTAATAGCAAATGAATTGATATAATTGTAATATCCAGAACGAGATACTTTTAAAAGTTCACAAAAATATTTTGTCATATTTTTAAAACTATTTTTAGAAACTGTTTCATAAATTAATTGGAAAATTTTATTTTTTACTAGAGACTGACTTTCGTTTACTAGCCTCCTTTCTGTCATGTCTAGCTTTTTTAGCAAATTTACCTGCTCTTCTAGTATTTTGATTTTTGCTTCTTGACGTTCAATTATTTCCTCTTTAGACAACTTACGTTCTAGAGGTCTTCCTGAGGCGGTTTTACGAGTATCTGATAAGCCAATAATTCCATCTTTCTCATATGCTTTTTTCCATCTATATGCTGACTGTTCAATCCGTTTAATACCTAAAATGTTAATATCAAATCCGTTTTCTTCAAAAATTTGTCTAGGAAGTTTTCCAGCCAAATATTCCTCCATAAACATCTTTTTAAAATCATCTTTGTATGTAATAGCTAATTCACTAACACGTTGCACATTAGGATTGTTTTTTAGCTTCTTTATATCTTTAGATGAAAATATTACTTTGCTCATTTTTACGCCTCCTGTCATTGTATAAAATTATACAAAAAAGCACCTATAGATTAAACACTTTTTTTCAAGTGTCCTTTCTATAGGTACCATTATAGAATTGCCTCTTTTTTTATTTATCATTTAAATAGTAAATAGAAATAAAATTAGAATATCTAAGGCGGAATCTTTAGATGTTTTTTATGAGGGAAATAGGATTTATAAATAATTTGCAAACAAAAGAAAAAAGCTGTTTGAAAATTTTCCAATAGCTTTTTTCTTTTGTTTTTTATATTAACTATGTGAGATGTAAAAATATATTAATCTTTAAATAATATTTTTTTATAAATCCCAGAAAGAATTATTGAATATAATTTTGGGCAAGAAGTGAGATTTTAAATATATTTAAAAATATAGTTTAAATAGTCAAATGGCGTGAATACTCATGGACATATTTTTGGAATTTTGTATACTATATATTTCATACATTTTTGTAACAAAACAAACTTTTAATTGTGCTAGAATGAGTTCGGGATGTTTTGAACAATGAGGAGGAAAAGGGCATGAGAAAAAGTTTAAAAGTTCGCTTGATGGTTTATTTTACAGTTATTGTTATAGGTTTATGTGCAATTGAAGGTGGAGTGGCAGGCTATTTTTCACTTAAAGAATTAAGAAAAAATGTCAATCAAGAATCTATTGGTATTGCTAAAGCATATGGTGATTTTGTGAATTCTGAAATAGATACTGCAGAAGCAATGATAAAAGGGATTGGACAAAGAAATGAAATTAAATCTAATCATTGGAATACACAAAAGAGTGCATTAAATTCTATAATGAAAGATACAGAGATATTTGATGATTTTATTATTATTAATAAAAATGGGGATGCAAAATTTTTAAGTGGTACTGAAAGTAATGTATCGGATAAAGAGTATTTTAATGTTGCTAAAAGCGGAGAAACTTATTTTGGAGATTTATTTTATAGTGAAATAACTCAAAAATATCAATTTGTTGTTTCAGCTCCAATATCTAAAGGTAATGTAGTTGCAGGGCTTATTAGTGCAGACTTTTTTAATAAAACTATTAAAGATATAGAATATAAAGAAACTGGGAAAGCATTTATTGTAGATGGAAAAGGTGGCATTATTGCTCATACTGATCAATCGTTAGTAGATAAAAATGTAAACTTTATTGAAATTGCAAAAGAAGATGACAAATTTAGTGGTCTTGCAGGTATTATAGAAAATATGATTCTTGGAAATGCTGGAAATGGACAATATGTTTATGAAGAAGTTAAATATTATTGTGGATATGCGCCAATTGAAGATACTAATTGGAGTATAGTTTTAAGAGCTCCAGAAGATGAATTACTTGGTGGAATAAAAGAATTACAAATGGTATTAATGATAATTGTGGGATTAGCGGCGGTAATTGCAATTGTTGAAAGTAGTATTATTGGAAGACGTTTTATGAACCCAGTACAAAAAATGACAGATACAATTGAAAGAGTAAGTAAATTAGAATTAAATGTTAGTGTTGATCAAAAATATTTAAAAAGACATGATGAAATTGGAAAGCTTGGAAATGCAGTTAAAGATATTGCAGACAATATGAAGGCAGTTGTTACAAAGGTTAATGATTCGGCAGATACTGTAAGCATAAAGTCAGAAGAATTGGTTAAGACAATTGATGAAAACACTAAAGGTTCAGAAGAAATTGCTCGTTCGGTTGAAGAAATAGCTAGTGGAGCTAGTTCTCAAGCACAAGAAGCTGAAAATGCGGTTACTCAGTTAAATAATTTAGGAAATATGATTGATAAGGTTAATGATGTATCAAGAGTTGTAAATAAAGAAAACCAATCAGTAAAACAAATAGCCCAAAGTGGATTAGATATTATGGATAATTTAAAAAATGCATTTGATAAAAATAATGAAATGACAGCTGAGGTTAGGAAAAATACAGAGGATCTTTCAGAAAAATCTACTTCAATTGAAGGCATTTTGGAAACAATTATGAGTATTGCAAATCAAACTAACTTACTAGCGCTTAATGCATCAATTGAAGCGGCAAGAGCAGGAGATGCAGGTAAAGGGTTTGCTGTGGTTGCAGATGAAATTAGAAAACTTGCAGAGGAAACAGAACATTCTGCTGCAAATATTAATGAAATTTTAGGAGCTATGTCAATGTTAGTTGAACAGGCGAATAATAATATGATTAAGGCAAATGAAACTAGTGAAGAAGTTAATAAACATGTGGAAACTACAAGTGTTTCATATGAAAATATAGCAGAGTCAGTAGAGTCTATGATAAATAAATTCGAAGATTTAGTTCATTCAATTGAGTTAATTGAAGAGAGCAAGGCAAAAGTATTTGATTCTATAGAAAGTATTTCAGCTGTGTCGGAGGAATCAGCAGCTTCAACAGAAGAAGTTAATGCATCTGTAGAAGAACAAACCGCTTCAATGCTAGATATGACTCAAAGAAGTTATGATTTAATAAAAGTTGCAAATGAATTGCAGGAGCAAATGAAAAAATTTGTTATGTAGTTATAAAAAAATAGCGAATTGTAATTTCAAAATATTGTCTTGCAAAAAAAATAAAAACATGATATAATGTAAAAAAATCCGATAAAGGCAAACCACTTGAAAAATTGGGACGCAAAACTAAAGGGTCTTACCTTCATATGAAGATGACAGCCAGTCGCCGAAGAGTAATTAAGAAATCTTAATCTTCTATCTTTGGTAGAAGATTTTTTTATCTCTTTTTACGGATTAATAATTCTAGCACTATTGATTAAAGGAGGGGTTATTATGAAAAAGAAGAAAATTGTATTAAATATTATGTTACTAGCATTATTATTACTAGCATTTGGGCAGATTTCATTTGCAGAAGATATAGAGATTGTGGAGAATCCAGAAATTCAAACAGAAGAATCTGAAATAACAGAAGAACCTGAAAAGACAGTTGTAAGTGTAAAGCTTGATTATGATGTATTACTTACTCTTGATGAAAATGGAATAATCGTTTCGGCTGAATTAGATGAAAAATTAGAAGGTGAAGAAGTTACTACTTTAGAAGTAGATGTAATTGGTGTAACTTTAGTCGAGGGGATAGAAAAATTAGTTGAAGAGCATAATAGTGAGTTAGATT
>Ga0193953_1000867_pt1 | contig 15066 bp, 11 predicted proteins | sample BB_4_MG_FD_140325 | JGI IMG/M metagenome (GOLD analysis project Ga0193953, IMG submission 140325) | Microbial mat bacterial communities from the Broadkill River, Lewes, Delaware, United States - BB_4_MG | ecosystem: Environmental > Aquatic > Freshwater > River > Microbial mats | place: USA... | reverse complement strand
GTACGGGATGGAGTTTGATGAGGTGCTTAACCTCAATCGATTGGGGGGCGTCGTCATGAAGGGGCTTTCCCTTCACCCTTCAAAAGGCAACCCTCCTCCGCGCATTGCGGAGACCTCCTGCGGCATGCTCAACGCCATTGGCCTTGAGAACGTAGGAATCGATCGGTTTATCAATGAGAAGCTGCCTGCGATGAGACCCTTCAACACCAAGGTCTTCATCAATATTTATGGAAAGACCGTTGAGGAGTATGCGGCCATTGCCGAACGATCCGAAGGGGTCGAGGGCATCCACGGCATCGAAGTGAACATCTCTTGTCCCAACGTAAGCGCCGGTGGACTTGCCTTTGGTGTGGATCCTGTGGCGGCAGCCGATGTGGTCAAGGCCGTGAAAGCAAGGACAACACTCCCTGTCATGGTCAAGCTCAGCCCCAACGTTACCGATATCACCGAGATCGCGCGAAGCGTGGAGGGCGAGGGGGCCGATTCGGTTTCCCTGATCAACACCCTCACCGGCATGGGCATCGATATTCACACCCGGAAGCCTTTGCTTGCCAACGTGGTGGGGGGGCTCTCCGGCCCCGCCGTGAAGCCGGTGGCCATTCGCATGGTTTACCAGGTTGCAAAGGCCGTTAAGATTCCCGTCATTGGCATGGGGGGCATCATGACCGCCGAGGACGCCGTGGAGTTTCTTATCGCCGGGGCCACCGCCGTGCAGGTGGGCACCGCCAACTTCGTGTACCCCGATGCCGCTGAAAGGATCGTGGACGGCATTGAAGCCTTTATGAAGGAGAAGGGAATCAGCGAGGTCAACGACCTGATCGGGAGCGTTGACGTGTAGATTTCCGGTGACATTCCATTGCCTTTCCCAAAAAGCCGCGTTTGTACGCGGCTTTTTTTGTTCATGCCCCCTGTACGCCTCCGGCGGCCAGGGGATTTTAAGCCAAAGTGGCTTCGCCACCCCTGGACCCCAGGTTGCAACTGCTCTCGCCCCTCGTTCCTCGGGGCGAGAGCAGTTGCAGAATATTCCTAAACAAGCAGTCAGGACCTGTTTGTCAAACGTTTCGAAAATTTGGCCGCCGGCAGGGCTACCGGAGGCTTTTTTGAGTTTGCAGGTGCTGAATCGTTACGCCATCTCTTTGCTCAAAACCATGTTACGGTAAATGTCCTTGCTTTTGAGCCCTATCTTTGTTTAAAACGATTAAACAAAGTTAGAATTGTTGGCGTGTGTCTTTTTGTTTGGATTGTTGTCGCAAATCACTAACGATTTAAAACAAGGGAAAGGGGGGTTCATGAAGCGCAGTATCTGGGCATTGGCGTTACTGGTTATTTTTTGTCTGCCTCAGGCGGGGTTTAGCGAAATATCTGCAGACTCCATCTTGGGGCAGTGGTACACCAAAGACAATGAGGCCCTCGTGGAGATTTTTAAAGAGGGAGAAACCTATTCAGGGAAGATCATCTGGCTTTCAGATGAGGTGGCCACCGAAGATGACGGTTCTCCGGTCCTTGACTCAAATAACCCCGACCCTGAAAAAGCCAAGCAGCCTGTCGTCGGCATCACAATGGCCCACGGCATCTCCTATGTGGGAGGCAATGACTGGGAGGATGGGCATATTTACGATCCGGACAACGGAAAAACCTACAAGTGCGTCATGGAGTTGAAGAAGAATGGTGCGCAGCTGAAGGTCCGGGGTTTTATCGGGGTGTCTCTTTTGGGACGCAACGAGTACTGGACACGTAAAGAGCAGTAACGTGAATCGAGTCGGCCCGGTTTACGGGCTGAATCCATACCGACCAATAAACTCACAGGAGGGAATATGTTGAAACGAATCGCGATGGTGCTTCTGGCTCTTTGCCTTGCAACCGGTACAGCGTTTGCCGTGGACGCCAAGGATGTTAAATTTCCGGAACAACTCAAGCTTGAAAATGTGGAGCTTGTCTTAAACGGTTCCGGCATTCGTGTAAAAAAAGTGGGGTTCGTGAAGGTCGAACCCTATGTGGCGGCTCTTTTTCTGACCGAGAAGATGGCAGACGGCGAAGCCGTTATCAGCGCGGACGCTCCCATGGCAATTCGCCTCTACATCACCAGCAAGCTCATCAGCTCCAAGAAGATGTCCAAGTCAACCCGCGAGGGATTTGAGCGCTCCACCAACGGCAACACCGCCCCCATCCAGAATGAAATTGACGATATGATGGCTGTTTTCAGCGAGAAGATCAACGTGGACGACGTCTACGACATGGTCTACATCCCCGGAACCGGTACCTGCATTTACAAGCAGGGCGAGAAGAAGGCCACCGTGAAAGGCTTTGAATTCAAAAAAGCCCTCTTCGGCATCTGGCTCGGCACCAAGCCCACCACCGAAGACCTGAAGGCCGGCATGTTGGGACAGGCTGGGTAAAAGAAATGCCTCCGGCGGCCAGGTGGGGGCACCTGGAAACCCTATGGCGAATGCTTGACGTGTGTCGTGACTTGCCGCATTGACGGGGCATTCGCGTGAAGTGTGACGCCTGGCAACCTCGTACGTAAAGAGACCTGTGTCATTCTTCGAAAAACAGGCCGAATGAATGCTTGAAACTGGGTTGGTTTTTACTGGATTAACTCCGGCGATCAGGTGGCGGCACCTTCAAACCGAGTTGCAAATGCTCCCGCCCCTCGTTCCTATGGACGATTCTATTCGCTGACGGGCTGCGCCCGTGTGTGCCATTGAGCACAGGGCTGATTCAGGCATTCGTTTCGGGTTTTGTAGGGTGTATTTATGCACCTTGCTCGGGCGGCCTGGCTGTCGCTTCAAAAACAAAAAAGGTGGAACCGCATAACGGTTCCACCTTTTTTTTATATCAGCTCTCATTCAATCACCGCCGAAGGCGGTACGCAGAAAGAGAAGGGGCCGCCTTGCGGCCCCTTTTGCTTTCTACAAAATGGATTTCATGGCGGTCATGAAGCCGCGGAGCTCAGTGCCGATGACTTCGACGGGGTGGTTGCGGATGGCCTCGTTTACTTCAATGAGGGCCATGTTGTCCACGCCGTTGTTGTCTGAAGCAAGGCCCTTGCCGATGATGTCGGTCTCCACGCCCTTCATGAAGTCTTCGAGAAGGGGGACGCAGGCGTTGGCGAAGAGGTAGCAGCCGTATTCAGCGGTATCGGAGATGACCTTGTTCATCTCGTAGAGCTTCTTGCGGCTGATGGTGTTGGCGATGAGGGGGGTCTCGTGGAGAGACTCGTAGTAGGCGGACTCATCTTTGATGCCGGCAGCAACCATGGTCTCGAAGGCCAGCTCAACACCGGCTTTTACCATGGCAACCATGAGGATACCATTGTCGAAGAACTCCTGCTCGGAGATCTCAACGTCGCCTGCAACGGATTTTTCAAAGGCTGTCTGACCGGTTTCTTCACGCCATCCGAGGAGCTTGGCATCGCCGTCTTTCCAGTCGGCCATCATGCCTTCGGAGAAGGCGCCGCCCATGATGTCGTCCATGTGCTTGTTGAAGAGGGGACGCATGATGGTCTTCAGCTCTTCTGAGATCTCGAAGGCTTTGATTTTTGAAGGGTTGTCCAGGCGATCCATCATGTTGGTGATGCCACCGTGCTTTAGGGCTTCGGTGACGGTCTCCCAGCCGTACTGGATCAGCTTGCTGGCGTAACCTGCATCGACTCCCTTTTCGATCATTTTGTTGTAGCAGAGGATGGAGCCGGTCTGGAGCATGCCGCAGAGGATGGTCTGCTCGCCCATGAGATCGGATTTTACCTCAGCAATGAAAGAGGAGAGAAGAACGCCGGCACGGTCACCGCCGGTTCCGGCGGCATAGGCCTTGGCAATCTCCAGGCCGTCGCCGTTGGGGTCGTTCTCTTCGTGGACGGCAATGAGGGTGGGGACGCCGAAGCCACGCTTGTACTCTTCACGTACCTCGGTTCCGGGGGACTTGGGAGCCACCATGACAACGGTGAGGTCCTCGCGAACCTGCATGCCCTCTTCCACGATGTTGAAACCGTGGGAGTAGGCGAGGCAGGCACCTTTTTTCATAAGGGGCATGACCGCGGAGACCACGTTGGTGTGCTGCTTGTCGGGGGTGAGGTTGAGCACGAGGTCGGCCGTGGGGAGCATCTCTTCGTAAGTACCGACGGGGAACCCATTCTCAGAAGCATTGAGGTAAGACTGGCGCTTCTCGTCGATGGCTGCCTGACGCAGGGTGTAGGAGACGTCAAGGCCGCTGTCGCGCAGGTTGAGACCCTGGTTGAGGCCCTGGGCACCGCAGCCGACGATGACAAGTTTTTTGCCTTTGAGTTTCTCCACACCGTTGAACTCAGAAGAGTCCATGAAACTGCATTTTCCAAGCTGTTCCAGTTGAAGGCGTAAGGGAAGGGTGTTGAAGTAGTTCATCTTTGGATGCTCCGTATCGTAAAAGATTAAATTGGCCGTATTGGCTGTTATGGGGCCGTTCGAAGACGGCCCGATCTGTTATTAGCTGGTAGTGTCAAAGCTTCTTTTGCCTCCGGCGGCCAGGGGATGATCACCTGGACCCCAGGTTGCGAATACCCTATGAATAAATAGCTAAGACCTGTTTATCAAACTTTTTAAAAGTTTGGCCCCCGGCAGGGCCGCCGGAGGCGCGTTTGTTATATCACGTCACAGGAGGTGACGGGGTTTGATTTGAAGTACTCAAGCCGATTGAGGCCGTTGATGTAGGCCTTGGCGCTGGCGGTGATGATGTCGGGATCGGCGCCGCGGCCCAGGGTCACCAGCTCACCTTCCTGCATCCGGACGGTCACCTCGCCCTGGGCGTCGGTGCCACCGGTGAGGGCGCCGATGGAGAAGCGCAGGAGTTCGGGCTCCCGACCGGCGATTTTGGCTATGGTGTTGAATACCGCGTCAATGGGGCCGTTGCCTTCAAAGGCACCCTGTTTTACTTTGCCGTTGATTCCGAGGCGCACACTCGCCATGGGGTAGACGGTGGTGCCGGAGGTGATGTGGAGGTACTCCAGGGTGTACACCTCGTGGCTTCGCAGGATGACGTCTGTAACCAGGGCTTCGAGGTCTTCGTCCAGGATCTGTTTTTTTCGATCGGCCAGGGCCTTGAAGCTCTCGAAGACGGTGTTGAGCTCTTCGTCGGTTAAGTTGTAGCGCATCTCCTCCAGGCGGGAACGCAGGGCAAATCGTCCGGAGAGTTTGCCCAGCACCAGCTTGTTGGTGGTGAGGCCCACGGTTTCCGGCTTCATGATCTCGTAGGTCATGGGGTTCTTGAGCATGCCGTCCTGATGGATGCCCGACTCGTGGGAAAAGGCGTTGGCCCCCACGATGGCCTTGTTGGGCTGAACCGTGATGCCCGTGATGCTGCTTACGAGGCGTCCCGTAGCGACGATACGGGTGGTGTCGATGCGGGTTGACGCAGGGTAAGTACCGGGGCGGGTGTGAAGTGCCATCACGACCTCTTCCAGGGCCGTGTTGCCAGCCCGCTCGCCGATGCCGTTGATGGTTACTTCTGCCTGGCCGGCCCCTGCGGCGATGGCTGCAAGGGTGTTGGCGGTTGCAAGCCCCAGGTCGTTGTGGCAGTGGACACTTAAGGTCGCTTTGTCCATGCCCGGGGTGTTGGCCATAACATGGCTTACCAGTTCGCCGAACTCACTGGGCACCGCATACCCCACCGTGTCGGGGAGGTTGAGGGTGGTGGCACCGGCTTCGATGACCGCCCCGAAGATTTCGCAGAGAAAGTCAGGGTCGGTTCGGGAGCCGTCTTCAGCGGAGAATTCAATGTTGTCCGTGTACTGCCGTGCATGGGTAACGGCGGCAACGGCTCGCTTGACCACCTCGTCACGGCTCATGCGGAGCTTGAACTCCAGATGAATGTCCGAGGTGGCGATAAACGTATGAATGCGGGGCTTGACTGCGTTTTTAATCGCCTCCCAGGCCCGGTCGATGTCACCGGCAGAGGCCCGGCAGAGGGCCGCCACTTCCGCATTTTTCACGGTTTCCGCAATGCGGGAGACCGCTTCAAAATCGCCGATGGAGGACGCGGGAAATCCCGCCTCAATGACATCCACACCCAGAGCGTCCAGGTGGGTGGCGATACGCTGCTTTTCCGCGGTGTTCATGCTGGCGCCGGGGGACTGCTCGCCGTCGCGTAAGGTTGTATCGAATATCGTGATGGTTCTGCTCATTGTCGTGTGCTCCGAAATGGGTTTGCTGCGTGTTCATCGCGCCATGGTACGGCGGGATTGATGTCTGTTTTTTATGGCATTTCTGCGTTTAAAACGTTGCAAACCCTGCAAGCATGGACCGCAGGGAGCCTGCGGCGTTTCCTGCGGTCTTGATCACCTCTGTCATGATAGGGGCCTCCTGCTCCCCGGTGGATGGTGGGCGGTGGTGAAGCACCGCCTTTATGTATCGATGATATCGTCGGGTGCACCACATGGGTGCGCAGCCGCTATTGCTCTTTGGCAAGCTTGTACTGGAAGCTGTCGGCAAGGGCCTCGAAGCTCGCTTCGATGATGTCCTCGGAAACGCCGATGGTGCTCCAGACATCATCTCCGTCGCGGGACTCGATGAGGACGCGAACCTTGGATTCGGTGCCGCCCCGTCCGTCCATGACGCGGACTTTAAAGTCCACAAGTTGCATCTCTTCCAGCTCTGAATAGAAGCGGCTCAGGGCTTTTCTCAAGGCGTTGTCCAGGGCGCTGACCGGACCATGGCCTTCGGCCGCCGTGATTTCGCTTTCGCCGCCCACATTCATTTTGACGATGGCGTGGGAGGTGCAAGGGCGGTCCTTGTCCTTTTCGATGGTGACCCGGAAGGATTCCAGGTCAAAGACCGGATCGTATTTGAGCAGGAATTTGTCCATGAGGACCTTGAAGGAGCCGTCGGCCACCTCATACTGGTACCCCTCCTGCTCCAGCATCTTGATTTCGCTGACGATGCGTTTGGAGTCGAAGGCTGGGGCGTCAAGGTCGATGCCCATTTCTTTGGCCTTGTACTCGATGTTGCTTCGTCCCGCCTGATCGGAGACGAGGACCCGGCGCCTGTTGCCCACATCTTCCGGGTTGATATGCTCGTAGGAGACGGGGTCTTTCATCACAGCGCTTACATGGATTCCACCCTTGTGGGCAAAGGCGCTCTTGCCCACAAAGGGACGGGAGGCCAGGGGAATCATGTTGGAGGTTTCGCTCACAAACCGTGACAGCGGCTTGAGTTTCGTCAGGTTCTCCTCTGTCACACAGGGGCGCTTCATCTTCAGGTTGAGGATGGGGATCACGGAGGTGAGGTCGGTGTTGCCACACCGTTCTCCGTATCCGTTGATGGTGCCCTGAACCATGATGGCGCCGGCCTGAACGGCTGCGATGGAGTTGGCCACGGCCAGGTTGCAGTCGTTGTGGGCGTGGATCCCCACTCGAATGTCCCTGCCGGTCTCCGCATCCAGCTCGGCCTTGACGGTGGAGAGGATCTCGGTCACTTCGTGGGGCAGTGTTCCCCCATTGGTGTCACACAGTACCACGAAATCGGCGCCGCCGGAAAGGGCGGCCTTTAAGGTCTGGACAGCATACTCGGGGTTGGCTTTGTAGCCGTCGAAGAAGTGCTCGCCATCGTAGAGGACCTCGCGCCCGTGGCTCTTGAGAAAGGCCACGCTCTCTTCAATCATGGCCAGGTTTTCGGAAAGGGTGTTGCCCATGATGTCCACCACGTGGAGATCCCAGGTCTTTCCGAAGATGGTAATGGCCGGAGACCCGCAACCGATGAGGGCGTTTAAGTTGGCATCCTTGTCGGCAGCGACGCCCTGGCGGCGCGTGGAACCAAAGGCAGTGATGCGCGCGTTGGTGAATTCTGTGCACCTTGCCAGCTCAAAAAAACGGTCGGCTGCCGGGTTGGATCCGGGCCATCCGCCTTCGATGTAATGGATTCCCATGTCATCAAGGCGCTGTGCCACTTTGATCTTGTCTTCCGGTGAAAAGGAGATGTTCTCGCCCTGGGCGCCATCACGCAGGGTGGTATCGAATATCAAGACCGGTTCCATATCATCTTGCTCCGGGTGTCTTCATTAAAAAACAATAGCTGTTAAGGTTGGCCTCCGGCGGCCAGGGGATGATCCCCTGGACCCCAGGTTCGCAAATGCTTCGAACATTCGTTTCTCAGGTTCGTCACATTTGCTGACGGGCTGCGCCCGTAACTATCGGCAGAGCCGCCGGAGGCATTTTTGTACTTTAAACAGATCAGCTGCCCCGGTAGAGAGCGATGCTGCCGGTGCGAACGATCTCTTTGATTCCCATGGGGGTGACAAGTTCGATAAAGGCTTTGAGCTTCTCTTCCGTGGCCGTGGCCTGGATGGTGACATGGTCGGTGCCCACGTCGACGATTTTGTAGCGGAAAATGTCGACGATGTTGATCAATTCACCGCGGTTGTCGGCCTTGGTGTGGATCTTGATAAGGGCCAGTTCCCGCTGGACGTAATCCGACTCGGTGAGGTCATGCACGGTCACCACGTTGATGAGCTTGTGCAGCTGCTTTTTGATCTGTTCCATGATGGCGGTGTCGGCCGTGGTCACCATGGTGATACGGGAAATATCCGGCTCGTTGGTTGCCGCCACGTTGAGACTTTCAATGTTGTAACCGCGTCCGGAAAAGAGTCCGACAATACGGGAGAGAACTCCAGGCTCGTTGTCCACCTGAATGGAGAGGATGTGTCGCTTTTCGCTCATGGGTCTATTTCCTTATATGTTGGCGGCCGGAGACGACTCGGCAGCCCGTAAAGACTCAGGGGTTTCTATGGATACATGATGCCGGCTCTTTGGTGATGCAGAGCCGGGCATGGATCAGACAAGCAGCATGTCGGTGATGGCTTTGCCTGCAGGTACCATGGGATAGACGTTCTCTTCACGGTCCACAACGAACTCCATGATGACGGCTCCCTCGGTTTCAAGGCCTTCCTTGAGAACCTTTTCCACCTCTTCGGGTTTGGTGGCGCGAAGGCCCTTGGCCCCGAATGCCTCGGCAAGTTTAACGAAGTCGGGGTTGTGATCCAGGGTGGTTGAGGAGTAGCGTTTGTCGTAGAAGAGGTCCTGCCACTGGCGCACCATGCCGAGGTAGCGGTTGTTCAGGATGATGACCTTTACCGGAAGGTTGTACTGCACCGCCGTGGCCATTTCCTGGATGTTCATCTGGATGCTGCCGTCACCGGCCACATCGACAACCAGCTGATCCGGGCAGGCCATCTGAGCGCCGATGGCCGCCGGAAGGCCAAAGCCCATGGTGCCGAGACCACCGGAGGTGATGAACTGGTTGGGCCGATTGAAGTGGTAGTATTGCGCAGCCCACATCTGGTTCTGGCCCACCTCGGTGGTGACGATGGCTTCACCCTTGGTCATTTCGAAGAATTTATCGATAACGTACTGGGGCTTGATGGCCTCTTCCTGCTTGTAGGCAAGGGGGGTGGTCTCTTTCCATGCCTGGATCTGGTTGTCCCACTCGGCTCGATCCGGTGCATTCGCCGGTTCGTCCTCTTTTTCAAGGAGTTCGTTCAGCTTTTCCAGGGCGATCTTGCAATCGCCGACGATGGGAACCGCCACCTCAATGTTCTTGTGGATGCTGGTGGGGTCGATGTCAATCTGAACGATGGTGGCGTTGTGCGCGAAGTCGTCGGTTCTGCCCGTAACACGGTCGTCAAACCGAACGCCCACGGCAAGCATCAGGTCGCATTGACTGATGGCCATGTTGGCGCGGAAGGTGCCGTGCATTCCCGGCATGCCCAGCCAGAGATCGTCGGTGCCGGGGAAGGCCCCCAGACCCATGAGGGTACTGGTGACAGGAATGTTGGTGCTTTTGGCCAACTGGGTCAAGGCCTCGGAACCCCCGGAGAGGACAACGCCGCCACCGGAGAAGATCAAGGGACGCTTTGCCTTTTTGATGAGGCCGGCCACCTTTGAAAGCTGCTTCACGTTGGGCTTGTACGTGGGCTTGTAGGTCCGCATGCTGATGTCTTCGGGCCCGTTGACCTTGGTTTTCATGGTCTGGATGTTCTTGGGAATATCCACGAGGACGGGACCGGGGCGACCGGTTCGCGCCAGGTAGAAGGCCTCCCGAAGGATCCGCTCCAGGCTTTCGATATCTTTGACCAGGTAGTTGTGCTTGGTGCAGGGACGGGTGATCCCTACGATGTCCACCTCCTGGAACGCATCGTTGCCGATGAGCTGGGTGGGAACCTGGCCGGTGATGATTACCATGGGAATGGAGTCCAGGTACGCGGTGGCGATGCCGGTGACCGTGTTGGTGGCCCCGGGTCCGGAGGTGGCAAAGCAGACACCGGTTCTTCCGCTGGCCCTGGCAAAGCCGTCGGCAGCGTGTACCGCACCCTGCTCGTGGCGTACAAGGAGATGTCTGATATCGGTATTATCGGCAAGCTCGTCGTAGATATCAATGACTGCCCCCCCCGGGTACCCGAAGATGGTGTCAACGCCTTCTTCCTTCAGCACTTTCATCAGGATTTTCGTTCCTGTGAGTTCCTTTTCAGACATTCCTTGATCCTTTGCTGGTTTGGTAATGGGGGCGTGGTGCCCTCCATTACGCTGTCATCATCAAAAATCTCGTATAAACTGCGAATCCGGCCGCCGTAGCGGCCGGTATTTCTTCCTATTTTACAACTGCCCCTTCGCTTGCCGAGGAGACCATGCGTGCGTAGCGGGCCATGTATCCCTTGGTGATGCGGGGTGCAGGGGCTTGCCATTCGGCTTTTCGCTTTTCGATGGCAAACTCGGGGATCTGCAGCTCAATGCTCTTGGTGGCGATGTTGATGCTGATGAGATCTCCTTCGCGAACAAGGCCGATGGGGCCGCCGGATGCTGCCTCCGGGGAGACGTGGCCGATGGCTGCGCCGCGGGTGCCGCCGGAGAAACGCCCGTCGGTGATGAGGGCCACGGAACCGTCAAGGCCCATGCCGGCAATTGCGGAGGTTGGGGTGAGCATCTCGCGCATGCCCGGACCGCCCTTGGGGCCTTCGTTTCGGATAACCACCACATCACCTTTGTTAATCTGGCCTTCCATGATGGCCTTGGAGGCCTCCTCTTCGGATTCAAAGACCCGGGCAGGGCCTTTGTGCTGCATCATTTCGGGAAGCACAGCGGATTGCTTCACCACGCATCCGTCCGGGGCGATATTGCCGAAGAGCACAGCAAGGCCCCCCTCTTCGTGGTAGGGGTTGTCCCAGGGTCGGATGACGTCGGGGTCGAGTACTTTGACCTTTTCAACATTCTCGCCCACCGTGGCACCGGTGACGGTGATGCACTCGGTGTTGAGGCGGTTCTGGTCGGCCAGGATTTTGAGAACGGCCTGGATACCACCGGCTCGGTTCAGGTCTTCGATGTGATCCTTGCCGCCGGGAGAGAGGGAGCACAGATGCGGTGTGATCTTGCTGACCTCATTGATGCGCGTTAAGGGGACCTCTACGCCGGCTTCGTTGGCGATGGCTTTCAGGTGCAACACGGTATTGGTGGAGCAGCCCAGGACCATGTCCACGGCCAGGGCGTTGGAAAAAGCTTCCGGAGACATGATCTGGCGGGGGGTGATCCCTTTCTCTACGAGATCAAGGATTTGCATGCCGGCCATTTTGGCCAGTCGCTCTCGGGCAGCCATGACGGCAGGGATGGTGCCGTTACCGGGCAGGCCCATGCCGATGGCTTCGGTGAGGCAGTTCATGGAGTTGGCCGTAAACATGCCGGAGCAGGACCCGCAGGTCGGGCAGGCAGAATCTTCGATGGCTGTCAGCTCCTCTTCGGTCATTTTGCCGGAGAGGACCGCACCCACAGATTCAAAGACGCTGATGAGGTCGACCTTTTCATCGGGCCGCTCGGGGTGACGGCCTGCCAGCATGGGACCGCCGCTTATAAAAATGGAGGGGATGTCAAGTCGCGCTGCGGCCATGAGCATTCCGGGAACAACTTTGTCACAGTTGGGGATCAGCACCAGGCCGTCCAGGGCGTGGGCTGTGGCGACCACTTCCACGGAGTCGGCGATGAGTTCCCGGCTGCCCAGGGAGTAACTCATGCCGGTGTGGTTCATGGCGATGCCGTCGCAGACGCCGATCACACCGAATTCCACGGGCATACCGCCGGCCATGTAGATTCCAGCCTTAACCGCTTCGGTGATGCGGTTGAGGTGGGTGTGGCCCGGAATGATGGTGTTGGCCGAGTTGGCGATGCCGATGATGGGACGCTCAATCTCGGTGTCGGTGTAGCCCATGGCTTTGAAGAGGGAACGATGAGGGGCTCTCTCCACGCCCTTTTTGACATTGTTGCTTTTCATGGCGCTGCTCCATAAAAAAAGCCGTTACCAGCTTTGGCTGATAACGGCTTTTTTTTTCTGTGTATTTTATATTAAGCCATTACCAGTCGCCTGTATGTAGACGAATCCCAATCACGGGCACAAGGCCCACTACAAGAATGAGAATCACATTAATAAGGTTGGTAATCGCTTTGGCGTCGTTCATGAGTCTGGTTTTCCCGGTAGAATTATTTGATCGTCACTTGATATACCCTCCCTCCCTTTTTGTCAAGGGGTTCATATCTAATGTAGAAAAAAGTTCGGGGAAATCTTTTATATATGTTAAGCGCGTGGCGGCAACTGTTTGTGAAATAGATGCTTCTCTTGGTAGAAACAGATCTGTTTTTGATGGTAATGTACTGAAAATGCGAGTTAAACTTTGGTTTTGGGTGGTGTCGAAAAATTCAGGGTCTCGGGGTAAGAAATGGGTCCCTTTGAAAGTGACTTGCGATGGGAGCAGAGTTCCCAGTCGTCCTCTTGTAATCATAGGGTGAACTATTTTTGGAAAGGATCAAAGCAGGTGGGGAGATATCCATGCGGGATATTTCATGGGCTTGAAACGGTTTAAGCAAAGCGATGCATGAACTATCCGCGCAGGGATTCGGGGCTTACGGAGTGGGCAGTGGGATGTGGTTGATGGCCGAGGCCATGTAGCCGGCACCGAACCCGTTGTCGATGTTGACGACAGCCACATTGGAGCTGCAGCTGCTGAGCATGCCGCACATGGCTGTTGCACCCCCGAAGCTGACTCCGTAGCCAACACTGGTGGGGACGGCAATGACGGGGGCTTTCACCATACCGGCCACCACACTGGGCAGGGCGCCTTCCATGCCGGCAACGACGATGATCACCGTTGCTTTTTCCATGGCCTCGCGGTGGCTGAGGAGGCGGTGAATTCCAGCGACACCCACATCAAAGATGGCCTGTACGTTGTTTCTCATGTACTGGGCCGTGAGGAGGGCCTCCCGGGCCACGGGAATGTCCGAGGTACCGGCAGAGATAATAAGGACGGTGCCGTGCCCGGTGGGCTTGGGTGGTTCGGGAGCCCAGATGATCATGCGGGCGTCCGCTTCGTAGTTGCACTGGGGGATGGCTGCAAGGACCTGCTGCGCTTTTTCTTTATCCACTCGGGTGGCGAGGATCACATCCTCTTGGTGCATCATCTTTTCGATGATGCCGATGATGTGATCGCTGGTTTTGCCCTCGCCGAAGATCACTTCAGGAAAGCCTTTTCGCAGGCTGCGATGGTGATCGATGTTGGCAAACGAGAGATCTTCATTGACGAAGTTGGTGAGTCTCTCAGCGGCATCATCGACGGAGAGGTCGCCGCGCTGCAGGTTTTCCAGAATGCGTGTGAGTCGTGTTTTATCCATGAAGTCCGTGATGGTCTGGTCTGGTTGTCTTGGCTTTGGCTCGGTGAACGGCCTTGTTCTAATCGGTTTTTCCGATGAGGTCAATGACCGCCTGTTTCATCTCGATGAAGATCTCAACGAGGCGCGGGTCAAAATGGGTCCCGCTTCGAGATTGGATCTCTTCAAACGCTTGGGCCAAGGGCCAGGGCTCCTTGTGGGGGCGCTCGGAAATGAGGGCGTCGAACACGTCACAGATGGCGACGATCCGACCGATGAGGGGGATCTCCTCTCCTTTGAGTCCCCGGTTGTACCCTGTGCCATCCCACCACTCATGGTGGGTGAGGGCAATGGTCTGGGCGTCCTGCATCAGCTGAGAGTTGCTTCCGGCCAGGAGGCGGGAGCCGATGTTGGTGTGCTCTTTCATGTGGGACCACTCGTCGTCGGTGAGCTTTCCCTTTTTCATCAGGATGGAGTCGGAGATGCCTATTTTTCCGGCATCATGGAGGGTGCTGGAGAGGGCGAGGCGTTCAGCCTCCTCCGCGCAGAGGCCGGCTTTTCTTCCGAGCATCTCAGCCAGGTGGCTGATGCGAAGCACGTTCTGGCCGGTGCCGCAATCCCTGAACTTTGAGGCGAGGCTTAAGCGGTTGATGATCTCCACCTGGGTCTCTTTGAGTTCACGGGTGCGCTGTCTCACCTTCTCTTCCAGGATAAGATTCTTATTTTTCAAGCTCTCCTGGGTCACCTTGAGGGTGAGGTGGGTTTTGACCCGGGCTTTCACTTCAGAGATATCAAAGGGTTTGGTAATGTAATCGACGGCACCGATGGAGAGGCCTTCCCGTTTGTGTGCGGGGTCGTCCATGGCGGTGATGAAGATGATGGGGATATCGCTGGTGCTGGGGTTTTCCTTCAGACGTTTGCACACCTCAAATCCGTCCATGCCAGGCATCAGGATATCCAGGAGGATGAGGTCAAGGCTGTTGGATTGGGTGTATTCAATGGCTTTTTTGCCATCCAGGGCGACACCGAGTTTGTAATCATCCTTCAGGGACTGAACGAGGATATCGATGTTGGCCTTGGTGTCGTCAACGAGGAGGATTCTCCTGTTGGCATGTTCAATCATAGGACAGATCCTTAAGCAGCGTGGGTTCAGGTTCCTTTCTCTCCCTGCACGGAAAGGTGGATCTCAAGCGCATGCGAAGGGCAACTCGTGATGAGAAACCGTACACGAATCATGGGTGAAACAAAAGAAAAAAGGTAACGGCTCACCCCTGTACAGGCCTGTAACAACGGCCTCATGAGGCTCTTTCGGCTCTGGTCGACACGATCTTCATGAAACAGATTTATGCTTCAGCCGCCTTGCCAGGGTGTCTGTGAGGGAAGAGGCGCGTTCAAAATCGTATCCGTGGATGGCCTTTTCCACT
>Ga0193953_1000864_pt1 | contig 15070 bp, 29 predicted proteins | sample BB_4_MG_FD_140325 | JGI IMG/M metagenome (GOLD analysis project Ga0193953, IMG submission 140325) | Microbial mat bacterial communities from the Broadkill River, Lewes, Delaware, United States - BB_4_MG | ecosystem: Environmental > Aquatic > Freshwater > River > Microbial mats | place: USA... | reverse complement strand
GTCAGGTCTGCAGATGTCCAACGATGAGATATCCGAATTGAAACGAATCAGAAAGAAGAATAAAGGCGGAGCAATAACACAAAGAGTCGCTGATGCTTTGGTGAAGGAGTTCGATATAGCTGTTGGTATGGGCTATTCGGTAGATGAAATATTAACGGAATGGGAAACGAGAACTTGGAAATCATTTAAAGCCGAATGGTTAAAGCCAAAAGGTGGAAACTCTGAGTTTTCTGCAGTAACCCAAAAGACAATGCAAAATTTACAGGGAGATTGGTAATGATTGATTCAGATAAAGGGCAATTCAAAATATTAATGATCGGAGCAGGTGAGACTTATGGAAAGGAAATAACCAAGCCATTACTGCAGATTTACTTTCAATCACTGCAGCAACATTCAATCGATGATGTTAGTGCTGCGTTTTCTAAGCACTTAATTGACGCCAAGCATGGGACATTTTTTCCTAAACCTGCAGATATCATCCGTCACTTAACCGCTAACGATGTTACGTCAGAAGATAAAGCAGAATTAGCATGGATGACTATCATGGGCGAGATTCGTCGCACTGGCTCATATGGCACGCTTAAGATTGATGATAAGCAAGCTATTGCAGCGCTAAAGAATATTGGTGGATGGTTGAACTTATGCCAAACAATGGAAAATCAACTGCAGTGGAAGCATAAAGAATTCCTTGAAGCTTATGCGACATTTGAACGAACACCACTTGAAATGTTACCTACTTCACTGCCTGGGCTTGAAGAATTAGATCAACACAAAAATGAAGCTAAGAAAGGATTATCCAATCTGCAGGCTGGTCTTGAAGCGTTTGAAGCTAAGCGCGACATTTAACCCATAGGAGCAATAGAGATGAAAACAGATAAAGAAATTGAACTTGAAGCGCGTGAAATCATGTCAGAGTGGAGGGCTAACGGGTTATACGCTGGCATGGGAGCTGCTTTGATATGCCTAAAACAAGGAAAGGTAAGCGAGGCTCATGAGTGGATTAGAAATACTTACGACCCTTGTGATATTGCGATTGATGACAACTTAACGCCAGAGCAGTTTTATGATTTCCTAACTAAAGGTGAGCCGGAATCACTTAGTGATATTGTCGATAAAATCAAATCAGAGGAGCAATAGAGATGAGTAAGCCAATGTACAAACTAGAATCTATTTTAGTACAAGTCAAAGAGGGTGAGTGATGAAAAAGTTTTTCCTCTTCAGTGAGTACATACGAAGAAACTGCATAGAGTTCATTAATGAGCTTGAAGTCAAAGATAAAAACGCTTATGAAGTGAGAATAACCGAGGCCACTCGCAAGACAATACAGAACGCTAAAATGTGGGCCATGCTGAATGACATAGCAAAACAGGTCGAGTGGTACGGTCAAATACTAAGTCAGGACGAATGGAAGGATGTATTAAGCGCGAGTCTATTTGAAGAAACAGCGGTTCCAGCGATAAATAGTAGAAAAATGGTATTGCTTGGCAAGGCAACAAGTAAATTTACAGTTAGTCAGATGACAGACATGATCGAATTCATGTACGCATTTGGCGCTCAAGAATCAGTAAGGTGGAGTGAATGACAGCAACTAACCCAACAGCAGCACAGAAAGCATGGCTAGAAAGAGTGTCACAGTATGCTGAAGAGCACGGCAGCTTCCCCAAGTACAATGTGTACGGTTTTCAATTGCACCACGTCATGGGGCGCACAGCTCGCCACAACAAGGTTAAAATCGGTCACTGGTTTGTGCTTCCGATTGAAGCCAAGTATCACGATATAAGCTCAAACAATCACTTTAACGTCACTAATCACCGCAAAAGATACTCAATTGAGTTTGGTTGGCAACGCAATCAATTCGCTGCAATGTGCGCGGTAATTAGACGTGAAGATGGCAGCTTACCTTTCGACGATGATGTTTATCATGCAATTTTAGATACGGGGTATTAAATGAAATATGTAATCGGAATAGATCCAGATAGCAAAAAGCACGGAGTCGCCATTTATGAAGATGGAAGGCTAGACCGTCTAGATATGATGGATTTAATGCAGCTAATGACCTACATTCAAAACCTAAATGAGCGGATGCCTTTTGGCGAATGGATTGATGTTCACATTGAAGACGTTGCAAGTCAAAACTTTATGTACCAAAAGCACAGAACAAATAGCCGAAAGATTGACGAGAGCATCACTAGGCGAGTGGGGATGTGTCAGCAAGCTCAGATAGAAGTTGAGCGAATGATTGATCATCTGATAGGTGGGAGTCATATAACAAAGCATCGACCGTCTAAGTCATGGAAGGATAAAAACGGCAAGGCGCAATTCGAAAAGGTTACAGGCTGGACGGGTAGAAGCAATGAAGATACGCGCAGTGCTGCCTATTTTGGCTTTCTTGGCCTGTAATCGCTTTATTGCATTAAATGAAAATAAACCATCGATTTAATTCGTTTTACTAGATTGGGTCGATGGATAATAATTAAACCTAATTTGAAGGAGTGAGAAGTTATGAAACTAGCAAAGTATAGCGAAAAAGATAATCGTGGAATGTTATGTGTTGATTGCTCAGAGTGCGAGCGAGGCGGCAACGGAAGCGATCCTGATAAATGCTCATCAGGTCACAAACATAAAAAAGGCAATAAGGGCGCGTGTTTCATGGGCGTTTTAATTTCAACATTAACTGTTGAGTAGTCGAAAATGACACTAATAAATAAAATACTAGCAGAGATAGAAAGCAAGCTCGGCGGCGTGTCTAACATGCAGTTTATGGATATGGTAAGCGCATCACCATCACTTAAGCAAGCTATCAAAGATGAACAAGAATCTATCAGTCAGCTAGAGACTAAAGCTAAATATGACATGGAGTGCGGATAATGAAAATAGCAGCAGTAGTAATACTAATAATAGCCGCACTTTATTTTGAGAGTGCAGAGCAAGAATGCTTAGATTTGGGTAACTCAGTTAATGAGTGTGCGCAATTATCAATGTAAAAAAATACCGCCAGGAGTGAGACTGGCGGCAAATCGGAGTAGAGATGATGGTTAGAAATGAGAAACCAACAAAAGTGACTATACAGACAAAGGAGGAGATGCTCAAGTTATCAACAGGAATCAGAAGTAAAGCAAAGGTTGCTAGGGCGATAATCAATAGCAAGGACCATGTGTCATACTGGGATATTGCTAAGTTTCTAGATATCGAGCTTGATTCTGTAGTGTGCGCGATTAGAGACTTGCGTGGCAAGTGCTATGTCATTCTCGACGTGAAGAGAGTTGACGGCGTTAACTATTACAAGATTAAAAAGGTCATGAGAAAAATTCAGACGTGGCCGAACAGTCGAGTTATTCAGTCAAGAAAGGTTGCAGAGAAAAACAGAAAGGCAAAAAGAATGAGGTCACTGAATCTGTCAACCCGAATAAAGTCAGATGATATGTCACTGATAGATTCGGTATTTTGCTAACCCCATCCGTGGGGTTTTAGTTTACTTTTTGTCTTTGGCCTTACTGCCTATGCTTGAGCCGAAGTAAAAGCCTGTAACGTCCTTACGTTCATCTAGCACGCCTTTAATTATCCATCCGCACACATTGCCGATAATGACAATTACGGAGTCGGGCAGGTCGGTAAAGTAGGTCAATGCGAATATCTGAGATAGGGCAATAACTACAGCGTAAATGATATTCCACTTCATGATATTATCGGCTATCTTGTCGGCCTGTACGCCTCCGCTTTTAGCGTGCATACTTCTCGCGCTATTCATTTCGGCCGCTTGAATCTCTAGCTTTTTAACTACAAAATCATTGTTTGCTTGCTTGAGTTTCAGTAGTTGATCGGGAGTTGCGTTATTTACTGCTTTTTCAACCAAGTCAATATTGTCGGTTTCGACTCCGGTCAACTCCTTGCTGATAATTCGTAGTGCTGTTGCCGGTAGAGTTGCACCACCTGATACGATTGCACCAACGATGTCGGGCGCATAACCCGCTATTTTTTTAAGCCAGTCCATTTAATAGCTCCCCAAGTTTAATGTAAAATTTAATTGGATTACTTTCACGATACAAATAAACACGCTTTCCATTCTCGGTATAACATAACCACACTAGGCGATTAGGTCGCTTATCAATATGAACTAGCGGCGTATTGGTATCAAAGTAAATGCCTATCCCACCAATTGCGGGTACTTTCTCAGCGTAGTTCATTAATCCAATCATTCGGCTGATGGTTGATATCTGCAAGTCAGTAGCATCAGCAAGGCGCGTTTTCTCTTTGGTGCTGTGACGACTACCACTTTTATCATGTCGAACGTGAGCGGCTGCTAGCGAGCTTGGTGTCATTGGTATGCCGCTAATCTTTCGCAGTGGAAAAACGCAGTCAGTGAGTAAATCAGCGTCCATGTATTCTAGAGTTTCTGCTGGCCATTCGTTCGGTTGAATATTTGACGGCCAATTTTTGATATGAGTTGCAGAGGGCATAATTAATATCTCATTGTTTTCGGAGACTCAATTATAACATATACTGAGTGTAGGTTTACCAAGTAGGCGGTGGTCAAAGAAAATATAAGGTGATGTTTGTTTGGATGGCAGGCATTAGAAAGCCCGGTATAATTTCGCACTGGGCTTTTGTTTGGGTGGTTATAGGCTGCCATCTCCCATGTGACTGGTTTCAAATCCATGTGAGTAATATCCATTATGAGAGTTATAGAGATGAAGGTAAAGATCATCACTCCCATCTTTCGTTAGTCTAAAGCAGACCTGCCCTCCATCATCAAGATCGTCACTATCTACGCCTACACAATAGCTAACATCAAAAACATATCCATCCGTGACGAATTCATCATTGGTGTTTCCGTCGCATCTGTACTGCTCATTTTTATCCTCTGATATGAAGTACCCAGCATCCTCACAGCAGCACTGACAAGTATCGTATCCTACGAAAACGTCATTTTCATCAACAAAGTTTACCTTTGAATCCCATCCACTTTCTTTATCTGTAATAATCACAACTCATACTCCTTCTTAATTAGTCTTTCTTCAATTCTACGCCTAGCAGCCTGACGGCGCTTTAACTGCTTATGTTGTTCATGGTCTTTCTGTTTGCCGCGAGTTCGTGAACACATATCTATCACTCTATAGGTTAATGTGGCGGTTAAACTTCAACATCGATTTCGTGCTTAGACCAGTTTGGGTGACTTCCTTGTAATGTATGATTCGCATCTTCCTCATCATCAAACATTTGAGGCTGAAGATCATCAACGGCATTTACAAGTAACCATCTTTTTTCCTTGCTTGGCTTCATGCGTATGTTTCTTGATGTCGTCATGAATAAATCGCCATGCTCAGAAAAGCTAGGGTTAATTGATGCTTCAACATCTGAATACTTACCTATTACAAACTCACTATCTTGAATTAAGTCCCCACCATTCAACCAATGAAGGCAAGCATCTTTGTGCTGAGGTAGGCAAAGGAAGCAGTCTATATTGCTACTGTTTGGCGGGTAAGCGTTACTTGATTCGGACCACTTCGGCGCATCTTTTGGTTTGATGAATAATATCAGATCCATATTTAAAATCTTAGCTGCTGCAATATCGTAATGCTTATGTTTCATATTCTTCTTACTCCGTTGTTAGTGTGATTTAAATGTACCATATAATGGGTGAGTGTCAATTAATAAATTAACCGTTGACATTAATTTGTTAAGGGGTTACATTTAATAAAACAAAACGAGGAACGCGAAGTGAATATAAAAAAATCAATTGAAAGTGGATGCGCCATTAAGCAGAAGCGAAAGGGTGAAATGGCAAAGTCGATAGGTAAAGCACCTCAAACTGTTAGTGAATGGTGCGGCGGTAAATCACAACCAAGCCTAGCGAGCGTTTGTGATATGGCTGAATTCTTCGGCGTTAAGGTATCAATATTTATTTCATGGGGAGAGAAAGAATGAACGCTGACAACATAGCAGTAACACAACAGGAAGAAGAAGAGTTTAGCGCAATGAGCAAGGTTGAGCCGAAAGAGGGTGAGTGGTGGTTGTGTGACATGAAGAAAGATGGTCGACAAGCGCTGTACCTTGGAGCTAATGGTTGGATTTTCTCTGAATCAAGTGATGACATTATCGACAATGCAAGCCCAATATCACGCCTTTACACACAGGAAGAGTATGACAATAAGCCTGTTAACCCTGTCGATGATTTAGAGCGGGATGGAGAGTCAGATTTAATTAGAGCGCAAAGGGAGATTGCAGCAATACTAGGGAAATACAAAGTAGCATTAATTGCTAGAAGCGTAAAAGGAAAGCATGATAACAACAAGCACATGCAATTCCCTGTAATTGGATTTCAAGATTACAATCATTGCTCAGAGTATGAAACCGAAAGAAGTCACATAACTGGGTATGAATTGTATTCGATTATTGCCGATCAATTGAAAGAAGACAAGGAAGCGCGCGAGCAAGCAGAGATGATTGATGATGCGTGTGAGCTGCTATTCGGTGATAGTGCAGAGCAGTGTCGTGATGATGTGCGTTCAACTGTTGAGTCCATGATTGTTGCAGGCTATCGCAAATGAACAACTACACAGAGATAGAGAATGACATATGTATCGCTATCTCTGTGATTTTTACAATAGCAATTATTTATTTAAAGGTGAGTTGAGATGAACGGAAAAATAAGCAACGAAACAAACGCAGTGAGTGGCAATGACACAGGCAGCAGTAAGCCGATTTGGCAGCTAGCAGCTATCAATAACGCTAGGGGGCGCGTAGTAACAAAGCGAAAGGTTGATAAAATCAGACCTACTGTGAGCCTTGTATGAAATTATTAGCGGCAGCATTTATTATCGCGCTATTCATAGCGGCGCATTCATTTTATGGATTGGAGAGTTTTTAAGGTGACATTACACGATAAGCAAATGAAAGTTCTCAAGCATTACGGATTTGAGCATCAGGTAGATAAGTCAATCGAGGAGCTTACTGAGTTGCTTCTTGAGTTAGTCAGATTCAGGGATGGACGAGGAAGTCCAGCAGCAATACTTGATGAGCTGGCAGACAATAGCAATATGATTCCTCAGCTTCAGCACCACTTCAACATTAGCGATAGAATGCTAGAGTCGGTGCAGAATGAAAAAATGGATCGACAACTTAAAAGGATTGAGCATGTTCAAACTAAAAGTAATGACTGAACCAATGGGCTATGAGGAGTTCAGTGATTTAATTGATAAGATGGTAGAGGAGTTGAAGTGATGGGAAGGCACGATAAATTTGTAGCGATAACGCAGACAGTGGGTGCTATGTATCTAACTATTGCACACATAGGTAGCGGTGATATTGCTCCTTTGCTTATAGCGTCCATGTTGCTAATTATGGTTAGAATTGGATTTGTAGAGCGATTAATCAAGGAGCAATCTAATGACTGATATGAAAGAGTTAAAGTCATGGACTCAGAAGGGTAGCGATTTTAAATTAAGAACTGAAAAGGCAAGGGAAAGAATGCGAGCTAAAACTCCAGAGCAATTGCAAGCTGAAGTCGACGCACTAGTAGGGCGTGTTGCGGCGCTTGAAAAAGAAAAACAGATGATGTCTGAAAATATACAAGAGTACGCATCGATGATACCTCTTCACTTTCACGGCATGACAGATGCAGGAAAGGAACACGCGATGCATTGCATCAATCAAATTAGAGGGTGGTGTAATTCTAGTGGCCACTCCGAAATGTCGCTAGTAGAACAAAACAAGAAGCTGGTGGAGATGCTTGAAAACTTCGTCGATGCTAACGACATGATTGCTGGCGGAATGAATGTTCACGGTGGCATGCCCATGATGATTGGCACTCAAGGCATGGCCAAGCGGCTACTATCAGAAATCAAAGGGGAATAACCTTTAAATAAGCGGTGAGCAACTAAGTGCAGCAATAGCGCTCACTGCTTATGATTTTAATCGGAGTGGTATGGGGTTGGGTGTATGAAAAAATCAATACTAAAAGCGCTGATAACGATCTTAGTGTTTGGGTGCGTCGGTCAAGTAACAGGCGACCAGATAAGCAACATACTCAGAGTGAGACGAGCAGCATCAAACGCAAGAGTAAGAAACGAATTCGTAATGACTCAGAAATACAGTAATTAGTATGGATCATTTACTATACGCATACAGTGTCTGGGTATTATCCGCATTTGCTGATGAGTTGTCGATTGATGAAATAAGCAACCGATAGTGTTATAATGTAACAACTAAATCCCTCTAGGTGACGTATGAATTTAATGAATTATTTATTTGGGGGCATATCACCAGTTGAAGCGGTAGCTTTAATGTCATTATCTCTAGGGTTGCTGGTGTATGTTATAATCAAATTATCAAATCTTAACGGCAAATATAATGAGCGAGAACGCACAGCAACTGAAAGAATTAGAGAGGCGCATCGAAAGTCAGGACGCTAAGTTTGACCGGGTTATCGATAAGCTATCTAATAGTAACGAATCGCTGATTAGACTATCAGCATCAATTGAGCATCTTGCTGTAAACCTGAAGGACGCAACAGTTACGCAAACAGCTCACGAGAAGCGAATACTATGCTTGGAGTTGCAGTCTGCAAAGGACGGAAAAATACGAGAAACCTTTGATTTGCTAAAAAAGGCCGTATTGACGTTCATTGTGACCGGAATTCTAGGTGCAATTTTCTACATAACAAAGTGAGTAATTATGCCCTCTATCGAAATGATAAGAAAAGCAGCAAGGCGAGTTGAAGAAAAGATGCGTGAATATATCGATATTTCAGACATCATTGAAGATGACGAAGACGAAGTGCAAGCGCTAAACTTTGAGCAAGACGACTAAAGGTGAAATGATATGGAAATCCTTCTAATAGTAATTGTAACTCTGATGGGTGGCGCGTTTACTGAATCCGTATACTACGATGCAAACAAACAAAAAGACTGCCCCGAGTTTGTACGTGACACAACATACAAACAGCGTCAAATCTGTTACCTGGATAAGAAGCAGGAAGAGCTAGACGCTAAACGTGAAGAAATGGAAAACTGACACTAAACAAGCCAAGCCAAAATAAAGCCAGCCTGATCGCTGGTTTTTTATTATCCGCGTAAGGTGTTATAATATAACAATCCCATAAGGTGGGAATAACATTAAATCATAAGGTGATTGTATGGGTAAGTTGACAGCCAAAGAGGAGGCGTATTGCCAGTTAATTGCTAAGTATGGCGAAAAAGAGAAAGTAAAGGCATACACAGAGGCTGGATATTCAATTAGCATGTCAAATGCAGCTATTCAGGTGCAAGCTGATAAATTATTTAATAAGCCTAAGCTAAGCCTAAGAATCAAAGAATTGCAAAAGGTTGTCGATAAGGTTGCTGAAAAGAAGTTCACAATAGGCGTGGAGAAGCGACTAAGGTGGCTTGAGGAAATAGTTAATGCTGGGCTATCAACTTATCTAGATCAGACTGGAAATAAGCGCAGAGAGAATCTAGCAGCATCAAGGGGCGCAATTGAAACTCTTAACGCCATGCTAGGTACTGACGAAAACTCAGAAACCAAACCAGTTAAAGTATTTGTAGGGGTTGAAGATGCCTCTAAACCTTAATATTCCTCAATTCAAATTCTACTCAATGGATAAGCCGTTTCGCGCATTCGTTGCAGGTTATCGAGGTGGCAAGACGTTTCTAGGTTGCGTTAGATTGTGCGTATTGGCGCTGGAATACCCAGGGATAAAACTTGGCTACTTTGCGCCTACTTATCCGCAAATCAGAGATATTTTCTACACTACCATTTCGGATGTTGCTGAATTAATGGGGATGACCGTTGAGATTAAGCAGTCTATTCATGAGGTATCACTGTTCTTTCATGGTGAATTGCATGCAATTGTAAAGTGTCGATCGATGGAGAGGCCAGAGAGGATAGTCGGATTTGATATCAACCATGCATTAGTTGATGAGATTGACTGCATGAAGCGAGACAAGGCTGATGCAGCATGGAAGAAGATAGTTGCTCGATTGTCTTCTACTGGATTTGATGAGCAGAGATTGCACGATGAAGAGATGAATTGTGATTTAGTTATTGAGGCGCTAGAGGATAACACGGTTGATTTCACCACTACGCCAGAGGGTTTTAACTGGATATATGATTTCTTTGTTAAGCAGTTAAGAGACGATCCAAGTTTGCAAGAGTATTACGGCATAATTAACGCATCAACGAGAGATAATGAAAAGAACCTTCCTAATAACTACATTGATAAGCTGCTTGCGACCTATCCTGAAAACCTAGCAATGGCTTATATTGATGGCGAGTTTACAAACTTACTATCTGGAACGGTATATAAACAATACACAGATGAAAACCTATCTAATGAAGTGGTAACGGATAGAGACACCACTTTAGCAATAGGTATGGATTTTAACGTACAACACATGGCAGCAAGGGTTTTTGTTTATCGTGATAAGATACCTCATTGCGTAGATGAATTTAACGAGCTGTATGATACGTCTGACATGATAGAGCATATCCAACTACGCTATCCAGATAAGAAGATTGTCGTTTATCCTGATGCCTCAGGGAAGAATAGAAAGTCTAACGCAGCCGATGAGACCGATATTAAGCTGCTAAAGAAGGCAGGATTCAGAGTTAAAGCTAAAGAGGCAAACCCAAGGGTTAAGACTCGCGTAAATTCAGTGAATGCGATGTTCTGTAATGCAAATGGTGAGCGTAAGTTATTTGTAAATAAAGACACTTGCCCGGTCACGCATGACGAGCTAACTCAACAAGTATATAATGACAAGGGTGAGCCAGATAAGAGCGCAGGAAAAGACCACGGTAATGATGCGTTCGGTTACTTCATAGCTTACGAGCACCAGATTGGTGACGTAAGAAAACGATTTGCTATACATGGGTAATAATATGACTACAGCTAATACAGTCCAAGAAGTGGACGCAGGTTACACATTGAACTTACCGCTATGGCAGCAAGTCAGAGCGGCTATTCGCGGCAAGCAGGGTGCTATCGATCTTCTTGGTTGCGGTGGTTACTATGGTATCGTCGCACCGCAATACAGACAAACCCCTGAAAACTTCGATCAATGCAATAAGCGTAGGCTAGCATACTTCGCGCGTGGTCGATTCTTTAACGCAACTGGACGCACTCATGATGCCTTTGTAGGAATGATTGGCTCATCAAATGTTGATTCAGAATTTCCGACTCAACTTGAAGGGATGGAAAGTAATATTGATGGCGAGAATGCAACCGTTAATGATTTTGCACTGGAGGTATCGAGCGAAGTATTAACCACAGCTCGATATGGAATCTTAGTTGATCCACCCAACCTATCTGGTGGTACGTTGGCCGATGCGAATATTGCTACTCCTAAGTTAATCGGCTACAAGGCTGAGCAAATTAGGCGGTCGGTAGTTGATGGTGGTAAGCTGGTTATGGTTGAGCTTGCTGAGACTTACATCCATAAAGACGGTGATAAGTACGAAACCAAAGAGCAGGTTAGACGACTTGAGTTGATTGACAGCATGTACACCTCAATCATCAAGCGTGAGGGCGCGGTGTACGCGATTGACGAAGCGACTATCAACGGCAGTCGATTAAATTACATCCCGTTCCAATTTGTCGGCGCAGAGAATAACAAGCCAACTTATGATCGCCCTGTCATGTTCGACTTAGCTCATGAAAATATGGGCCACTTCCAATTGAGCTGTGATAACCTGGAGAACCTACACTTTCACGGCCAGGGGATGACGAATATTTTTACCGATGATACAGACTCAGTAACCGACGCAAATCCCAATGGTGTTGATGTCGGAGCTAAAGGTATGAATATATTTAAGGCTAAAGACAGGGTTGAGATACTTCAAATGGCCGCAACTGGCGCTATACCTACAGAAATGGAAAAGGTAGAGAAGCGCATGATCATGCTTGGCGCTCAAGTGGTGCAGGATACCAACACCAATCAGACATTAGGCGCCAAAGAGATTGAAGCCAACGCATCAGTTAGCCAACTAAAGCGAATTGCTAACAACGTATCAGCAGGTATGACTCAATGCGGCAAGTGGGCCGCTGAGATGGTCGGAGCTAATCCTGATGAGGTGTCCATTAAGGTTAATGATCGCTTTATCACTGACAGCATGACATTCCAAGACGTTACGACTGTGTTCGCTATGTATCAGGGTGGAGCCGCAACACTTGAAGAGCTAAATGAAGTTAAGCGCAAATCAGGTTACACGCAAAAGACTAATGAAGAGCTAGCCGATGCACTCGACGAAGAGGGGCCAGAAGGTGATTCGGAAGAAGTGGCTCAATTAAAGATGGAGATTGATAACCTTAAAGCTCAAATAGCAGGCGGTGAATAATGGCACTCGTTAACGAGGAACTATTATCAATCGAGGCTAATCACGCTGTCTACTTGCAGCGGTTAGCCTCAGGACTTGGTAATGATGCAGTACCATTCATTGACTCAATGCAAGTAAAGATAGATGCGCGTATCAATCGAGAGGTTGGCAAAAACCTAACTGCCAATCGTCGTGAGAAGCTGCTGAAAGATATTAACTCAATCGTTAAAGAGGAATTGAGCGCGTACACTAAAGAGCTATCAGTAGGCAATCTTGATTTGGGTCAATACGAAGCCCAATTTCAAGGCAGGGCTATATCATCGGTTTATCCATCCGTTGAGCCTGTTGTGGTTACCCGGTCGGCAATCAAGACCGCCGCAAACAATACGCTGATTAAATTAGGCGATGGAAGTTACACGAGCTATAACCAAATGCTATCTACTTACACCTCAACCAACGCGCAGCAGATAACTAATATCGTTGCCAATGGTTTCACTAGCGGCATGACAACGCGTGACATCGCAAAGCAGGTAATGGATGAAGTTGATAACCGAGTAGTTAAGACGAAGAAAGAAGCCAAGATGATTGCAAGAACTGGCTCGACTCATTACGCCAACCAGGCTAAGAAGGCCTACTTCAGTGACGAGCCCGTTGTTATCGGAACTCAAAACATATCAGTTATGGATTCGTCAACTTCCGATTATTGCCGTGGTATTGATTTGCGAATAACGCTAAAGACAGATGCCAATTACAATAAAGCCTTTGCGCCGTTTCATAGGGGATGCCGCGGAAGTAATGCGCCAGTAGTTGACCCAAAGATAGCGGGTGATGATGGCAGCGGACAAAGACCTGAAAACTTTCGTAATGTTGAGAGCGGGCTGCTTGACCCATCGACTACTAGCTCAAAAAATATCTATTACGATGGCATGGGTAAGATTGATGCTAAGTCACAAGACGCGATATTAGGTCCAACTTTAGGCAAGGCTTACAGGAAAGGGATACGAGACGGAACGTTAACACCTGAATCATTCGCAAGGCTTACAATTGATGACGTTAACGTTAGGGGTCTAACTCTGAAAGAGATGATTAAAAAGGATAATGCACTATCAAAAATATTGGTATCTCAGAACAAAGGAAAGTCGAATTATGCAGGTCGAGTTATTGCAGGTAAGCAGTAATTTGTAAATACAGTATCGTAAGTGTTATAATATAACATGTGCAGCAAGGCTGTATAAACCAATTCAATCACTAAGGGTGACAGAATGAACAAAGAACAATTGATTGCAACAGGTATCAGCGAAGAGCAAGCGGATGCTATTTTAGGCCTACATAACGAAGACGTTAACGGACTTAAAAGTAAAAACACTGAGTTGCTAGGTAAGTTTGATTCATTTAAAACTGATCTCTCAGCAAAAGACCAGGCTTTAGAGGATGCTCGACAAGTGGCAGCGAAGGCTGAGGAAGAGAAGCTAAAAGCAAATGGTGATATGGAAGGGCTAAAGGCTCACTACGAGGAGCAGCTTGCCAACACTACAGCGCAAATGAAGTTGCAAACAGAGACAGCTCAAAACGCATTAAAGCAGCGTGATTTGAGCGAGGTTCATTCTGACATTATGCGAGGTGTTCATGAAAACTTCACACCGGCGGCTCAGGCTCTATTGGCTGCAAATACAGAGGTTACGTATGGTGATGATGGTGCTAAAAAAGTAACCATCCGCCACGGCGACAAAGAATTTAACTCAACGGCTGACTTTAAGGAATTTGCAAAAACAGATCCAACATGGTCAGCAATGTTAAAAGCTCCAGATACTAAGGGTATTGGTGCGACGAATACGGGCGGTCAGGCTGCTAGTGGCAAAGATAGCGCATTCGAACAACGCTTGCGCGACAGTGGTTTAATTAATTAAAAAAGGTAAATATCATGGCATTAGCTAATATGCAAGTCTATGACGAGCAAATCCGACTACGTACTATTGAGCTACTCGGTCAAGACTTGCAAAAATTTAACGCCGCATCCGCTGGCACTATCGTTCTTGATATGGGTCGCTGGATGGGTAACTATACGCGTGAGTCATTTTACGCATCACTAGCGGGAGCTCAGCGTCGAGTTGATCGATTCGCAGCGCAAGCATCTGCTGCCGAAACTGCTCTTTCTGAGAAAGAAGTGGTGGGCGTCAAAGTTGCTGGCGGCTTTGGGCCTGTGGTTTTTGAGCCGTCACAACTGACTTGGCTATCGTCTGAGCCAACCGAGGCGATCAATATTATCGCCCAAGGCTTTGCTGACGCCCTACTAGCTGACCAGCTAAACACGGTTGTTGGCTGTGCGGTTGCTGCGATCGAGAATATCGCTGTGCTTGTTAATGACGTATCAGCGCTTACGGCTGGAGCTGGCGCTCTTACTCAATCTGTACTAAATGGCTCTCACGCTAAGTTTGGTGACATGTCAGGAATGCTTCGCGCGGACATTATGACTGGCGCGGCATTCCACAAGCTTATTGAGAAAGGTCTCGATAACGGCGAGCGGCTATTTGAGTCTTCAAATGTTACGGTTCAATCAATACTTGGAAAGACATTTGTTGTCTCTGATATCCCGGCACTGCTTGAAGCTGGCACACCTAACAAAACTAAAGTTTTGTCTCTTGTTGCCGGGGGTGCAGTTGTTGACAACGCATCTGACATCATCACAAACCTAGATACTTCAAACGGTCAAACTCGCATTGAAACGACATGGCAGGCGGATTACTCATTCGGCATTAAG
>Ga0193953_1000862_pt1 | contig 15078 bp, 11 predicted proteins | sample BB_4_MG_FD_140325 | JGI IMG/M metagenome (GOLD analysis project Ga0193953, IMG submission 140325) | Microbial mat bacterial communities from the Broadkill River, Lewes, Delaware, United States - BB_4_MG | ecosystem: Environmental > Aquatic > Freshwater > River > Microbial mats | place: USA... | reverse complement strand
TATTGCGGGAGTAGCTCAGTTGATAGAGCATCAGCCTTCCAAGCTGAGGGTCGCGGGTTTGAGCCCCGTCTCCCGCTCACAGGTCATTCATCGGAATGACTTTTTTTACGTCTTTATTGACATGTATTTTTGGGGAGATACCAAAGTGGCCAACTGGGGCGGACTGTAACTCCGCTGACTTATGTCTTCGTAGGTTCGAATCCTGCTCTCCCCACTAATTTTTGCCGATGTAGCTCAGCTGGCTAGAGCAGCTGATTTGTAATCAGCAGGTCGGGGGTTCGAGTCCCTTCATCGGCTCATTTTGTATTGCGGGAGTAGCTCAGTTGATAGAGCATCAGCCTTCCAAGCTGAGGGTCGCGGGTTTGAGCCCCGTCTCCCGCTCACAGTTTTCCTACACATCTTCCGACTCAACCATTTTTCAAGTAATATTGTAATTAATTCCATTGTCAAAGAGTGCCTTTGTGCATTACCTTTACATCAAAATTACTATCTTCAAAATAAAAAATATGCTTGTCAAACTGTACCCGGATAATCCCAATGCGAAAGAAATTAAGAAAATTGCCGACGTCTTACGAAATGGCGGTCTCGTCATATATCCTACCGACACCATCTATGGCATTGGGTGCGACATTAACAACAGCAAGGCCGTTGAAAAGGTCGCTCGTATTAAAAACATCAACTTAAAAAAGGCCAACCTGTCCTTTATATGTTATGATCTAAGCCACATTTCTGACTACACCAGGCCATTGGATAATCACTTGTTTAAAATCATGAAAAAACACCTTCCCGGGCCTTTTACTTTTATCCTGCAAGCCAACACTAACGTCCCTAAACTGTTTAAGAATAATAAAAAAACAGTGGGCATTCGTGTACCCGATAATAATATCATTCGGGAATTGGTGCAGGAGTTAGGCAATCCGATTTTATCAACTTCAATAAGAGATGAAGATGACGTAATTGAATACACTACAGATCCGGAATTGATCTATGAGAAATTTGGTGGCCAGGTAGACATAGTAATTGATGGAGGATTTGGAGATAATATACCATCAACCATCGTAAATTGTACCAACGGAGAAATTGAAGTAACGCGTCAAGGAAAAGGAGATCTTGAAGTTTAAATCCCCTTTCAATATCATCCTGATGACACTTTATAAATTACCCTTTCCAGAAATAAGGTGAGAATAATAAAATAACAGTAAATAATTCCAAACGTCCGATCAACATCAAAAAGCTTAAGAACCATTTGCCAAAACCTGGCACTTGATAAAAATTGAGTGCCGGACCAACATCACCCAAGCCCGGACCAATATTACCGATAGAGGTTGCAACTGCACCTAAAGAAGTATTTAAATCAAATCCCATGATGGACATGATGATCATACTAACGCCTACAATCATCATATAAATAACTATAAACGCCAAAATATTTGTGACAATGCCCTGCCCAACTGCACGCGTATTGTACCTAACCGGAATAACTGCATTGGGATGCACCAAACGCTTTAACTCGAATAGACTGTTTTTCATTAAGAGTACAATCCGTACAATTTTGATACCACCTCCGGTAGATCCTGCTGATCCCCCCAAAAACATACACAAAAAGATAATTATACTTAAAAACGGCACCCACAACAAATAATCTGCAGTTGCATATCCAGTCGTAGTAATTATGGAAACTACTTGAAAAACACCATCTCGCCATGCCCGTTCAATACCCATGGTTGAATCGGTATAATAAAGCACCCCCCCAACTAGTATACTAATCACTATAACAAACCCAAGGTAATACCTAAACTCCTCATCTTTGATAACCTTTTTAAAGCGCCCATGTAAAGCACTATATGACAAGGTAAAGTTTGCACCGGCAATAAACATAAAAAGGACCACCACATATTGAAGGTAGGGCGAAGAAAAATAAGCCATACTGGCTTGTTTAGTAGAATATCCTCCTGTAGCCATGGTGGTGAACGAATGACATATGGCATCAAAAGGAGTCATTCCTCCGAAATACAACAATATTGCCTCGGCAAAAGTGAACATTACATATATCCCATACAACCGTTTAGCTGTTTGAGTAATGCGCGGATGCAATTTATCCGGAACTGGTCCAGGAACCTCTGCCACAAACATCTGCATTCCTCCGACTCCCAACAAAGGCAAAATTGCTAACGAAAGGACAATAATCCCCATTCCTCCAAGCCATTGAATTAAACTACGCCAGAAGAGCAACCCATGTGGTAAAGCTTCAATATCATTTAAGATACTACTTCCTGTTGTTGTGAAACCTGACATGGTTTCGAAAAACGCATCGGTAAAGGAGGGTATGGCTCCACTTAACCAGAAGGGTAATAATCCAAACAAAGAAAAAACCACCCATACTAAAGTCACAATCAAATACCCTTCTCGCTTACCGATTGCTTTTGGAGCATTCCAATTCACGCCGGCAATAATTCCCCCAAATCCTATACATATAGCAGCTGAAATAAAATGATAGGGTAAATCAAACTCTCCATACATCCAGGATATTCCACCTGACAATATCATAAAAACACCTTCAATCACTAAAAGAAGGCCAAGAACCAATAAAATATGACGGCTATTAAGCATTTCCGATTGTTTGCAATATTAGATGGCGCAAATATGCCATTTTTTCAATGAAGAAAAAACCCGATCTTTTAATGACTAGTGATTTTTCCAAAAATCTGGTGAAAGTAAAATCAAAACAGAGAATAGCTCCAGACGCCCTAACAACATCAGGAAAGAGAGAACCCACTTCCCTAAATCCGGCACAGCATAAAAATTATTCATCGGCCCCACGCTTCCAAGCCCTGGTCCTATTCCGCCCATTGATGTTGCCACTGCTCCCATGGCCGAATTCATATCTAACCCTATTAGGGTTAAAAGAAATGCCCCAATGCAAAAAAACACCAAGTACATAATTAAAAATGCCATCACTTTATAAACAATATCTGTAGAGATAACTTTTCCTCTAATCTTCAATGGAATAATGGCTAACGGATGGGTCATTCGTTTAAACTCGAGGACAGTATTTCGAAAAAGGATATGGTGTCGCAATATCTTGATCCCTCCGGATGTACTACCCGCACATCCCCCACTAAACATTAGTAAAAATATAATGAAAATAAGGTATGGATGCCATAATGTGTAATCAGCTGTCACAAACCCCGTACTGGTAATGATGCTGGTAACTTGAAAGAAAGCATTTCTGAAAGAAGGTTCGCCGGGAAAATGATCCAGAAAGGATAAAGTGAAACTGATTAACAGCGTTGCTAGTACTATCACACCTAAATACACAATAAACTCCCGATTCGATTTAACCTTTTTCCACTTGCCTTTCCATGCATAATAAAAAAGCGTAAAATTAGTTCCCGAAAAAATCATAAATACAATAATCACATATTGTATATATGGTGAGTATCCTGCTATACTATCATTTTTTGTGGAAAATCCACCTGAGGCTATGGTTCCAAAACTATGGCACAAGGCATCGAATAATGGCATCCCACCAAACAAAAGAAAACAAGTTTCTATGGCTATTAAAGCCACATAAATACCCCACAAACTTTTCGCAGTACGTGCAACGCGTGGATGTAATTTTACACTGGTCACCCCAGATACTTCGGCATTGAAAAGTTGCATCCCCCCGAAACCAAAATAGGGTAAAATTGCAACCGCCAAAACTACAATACCCATTCCTCCGATAAGATGGGTTATACTTCGCCAAAAGAGTATGCCATGCGGTAATGCTTCAATATTACTTATTACTGATGCTCCGGTTGTAGTAAATCCAGATATCGTTTCAAAGAAAGCATTGGTAAAATCAGGAATGGCCCCACTCAACATATATGGCAGACTCCCAAAAATAGAAATGATAATCCAAACCAATGTCACAACAACATAGCCCTCCCGTTTTATTAAATCCTTCTCTACTTTATGCGTTAAAGCCCAGGCTACACTACCAACTATAAATGTTATGGCACTTGATATCATCAAAGCCTGAAAATCAGACTCCTGATAATAAAGGGAAATACCTGCACACAATAACATGAACAAGCTTTCAAACATCACCACCAGTCCAAATACTTTGATGATGAACTTTTTATTCAACATGACAAGACTTGGAAATTAGCTAAACATTTTCTCGATCTTACTAATACCCGAAGGCATAGCAAAAAGAACAACCTTATCATTGGGTAATATTTGGGTATCACCAGTAGCAATGATAGCTGATTCACCTCTGATAATACCACCCACATTTACATCTTTGGGCAAACTGAGGTTACTCAAGGTCGATTTTGTAACTTTTGAACCAGGCTGAGCAATTAGCTCCAACACTTCTGCATCGGTCGCTGTCAGGCACTTCACATGTGACACGTGTGCCCTCAATGTATACCGATAAATGTGACTGGCTGCTATCAACTTCTTGTTAATCAAGGTGCCGATACCAATATTTTCAGCCAAATCAATGTAATCAATATTTTCGACCTCAGCCACCGTCTTTTTAACTCCCATTTTTTTGGCTAACTGGCAAGCCAGGATATTCACTTCCGAATTTCCGGTGACAGCCACAAAAGCATCCATTTTATGAATCCCTTCATCCTTCAGAAGTTCCAAATTGCGCCCGTCGCCATTAATCACTAATGTATTTTCCAACAAATCGGCTAATCGGGCTGCTTTCTCCTTATCGATTTCGATTAGTTTAATATTATACTGCCCTTCCAGTTGAAGCGCTACTTTTTTACCAATCCGACTACCTCCCAGAATCATTACGTTGCGGATTTCGAACTGCTTTTTGCCCGCATCCTTCATCACTTGCTTAACGGCAGATTTATTGGTAATAATGTATACTAAATCATTATGCTGCAGGGTCTCTTTTCCTCTCGGTATAATAGTGGTCCCATCACGATTGATAGCTACAATATTATATTCCTGCTTCTCATACATCCCTGAAATATCCGCCAAGGTTTTATCACAGATGGGGGCATTATCACGTACTTTAAGAGCAAATAAAACCAGTTTACTCCCGGAAAATTCAAATAACTGACGGGTTCCTACTTGCTTCAATGACGCAACAACTTCCTTGGTTCCCAATTGTTCCGGATAGATAAGCTCATCAATACCCAATTGCCCAAAAAACTCCATGTTTTCCGGCAACAGATATTCATAATTATTCACCCTGGCGATGGTCTTCTTTGCCCCTAACTTTTTAGCCAGAATGGCTGAAAGAATGCTCATATCCTGATATGGTGGTACTGCGATAAACAAATCGCACGACTTCACATTTGCTTCTTTGAGGTCTTCAATAGACGAAATAGTTCCTCTTATGGTCATTAAATCAAAATGCGAATCGATCTGTTTCAGGCGCTCTTCATCCTCATCCATCAATATCACATCATGATTGGCATTGCAAAGCATCTTAGCCAGATGTGTTCCCACTTCTCCTGCACCGGCAATAAAAATTCTCATGGCAAATAATTAATTCTGTTTTCCTAAGAAAGTTGTTTGAGGTAAACTCACCGCAAATTAAGAGATAATACTACCATATTTCCAAATAATATCTGATTCAATTTATGCCAATAAGTCGTTTCTTTAATGATCAGCGTTCCTTTTTCATCTATTAAATAGATCTTTTCTACATGATCACTATTTTCCTTTAACCACTTATTTTTTTCATTCTCATTCCAACCTCCATTAATAATTACTTGTTCGAAATCAATTTTTAACCCCAACTCATCCATTGATTGTTTTGGGATGCGATCAAAAATAATCCAATTAACTGGTTGGGATAACTTAGTAGACGGCCATACAACATTATTCCTTACAAATAATATGGAACATGCTCCCAATTGATTAAATACAACTGGTAAACCAGTAATTGAATCATTGGAAATCATTTTAAAATCAACTGGTGCATTGTAAAAAGACCATAATCCTTTCAGGTGATATTCTAAATTTCTGGTGGAGATATTTCTATCGATGAAAACCTTATTACTATCATGATTAATAAAATTCACAACGATTTTTCCACGCAATTGTGCAACCACTAATAATTGATTTGGTTTTAACCAATGATTAATCTGAAAGCTAAAACCTATCAGTACTACTACCATCACTAGTAATCGAATGTATTTAATCCGAAGCGACTCGCGAAACATCACAATTAAAAGCAATCCCCAATATATAAAAGCCACCTGATACCAATTCAAATATAGATGAGACAACAGAGAATTTGGCAATCCGTCAATCCACGCCACTGAAGTATTGAGAAAGCACAATAAATCACTTAAGCAACCAATTAGCATTTGGGATAGGAATGAAGAAAACTGAAACATTACAGACAAAATAGCCAATATCAGAATAGGAGCTACAATTGGGATTAATAGCAAATTTGAAATAATAAAATAGACTGGAAATTCATGAAATATGGCAATTCCTAGTGGGAAAGTACCAACCTGAGCTGCAATGGATACAGAAAATAGTGACCAAATCCATTTAAATGGAACAAACTTAAATGTAAACCAACTGTTAATTATGGGGTAAAACAAAATAATACTGACCACAGCAACATGACTCAGCCAAAAACCAATGCTATAAATGGCCAGGGGGTCCAATAAAAGAATAATCAATAGGGATGCTGATATCACATTAAAAATATTCATTCGCCTCTTTAAACATTGACCAACCTCCACCATTGAGAACATTATCGAAGCGCGCATTACAGATGGAGACATACCTGTTAAAATAGCATATCCCAATAAAACCAAAATAACACAAAAGACTCTCATTAGTCGTTTGCGCCTTAAACCACACACATTCAACAAGCAACCTACTAAGAGATAAATAATTCCCACATGCAATCCGGAAACAGCCAGCAGGTGCATGGCACCAGCAGTAGCAAACTGCTCCTTCTGGTCATAACTCAGCTCACTTTTATCTCCTAAAAACAAAGCATTTAAAACAGCTCTCTCTTCCTGGGCCATTCCATAATCTTCAAACAACTGAATTAATTGTTGCTTAACTTTTGAGCAAAAAACAAATAGATCAAATGATTGAAAGGTGCCTATATTTTGACAAGTACCAGTAAAAGATATAAATTGAAACGAAATTCGATTCTTCTTCAAATAATCGGAATAATCGAACATAAATGGTGTTCGAGGTGATTCAAAAGGAATTAGCTGACCGGTAACCAACCAAATATCTCCAGGTTTTGGTTTTTGTTTCAACCTTTCTTTATTAAGATACAATCTTCCGTTCTTACCAAGAAAATTGTAAAAAGCACTGTCGTGACTACCTAACAACTTAACGTCAAACTTTAAACTTTTGGGTGTCTCTCCTATATCGGAAATAATCTTTACGACGATTTCTGATTTTACTTTCGAATTCAATACGATAGGCTTACGAATGTGGTGATAGAACATTCCAAATGCGATACCTGATAATACAAACACTATTCCCGGTGCGAAACGCCATTTATAATGAGCTTGCTTCCGAATCCAAATGATGCTAATAAAGAATGTTAAACAAAAAAAGCACATGACGATTAATAAACTCCAGAAAGGAATCTCAAGATACTCACCAATAGCAATACCAATGATCAAAGGAATTACGAACCGCAACAATGGTGTTCTATCAAAGAAATTTGAAATCATAATTCAGGAAGGATATCTATTCAATTTAAGTTATTTCTGATTGAATTTCAATAAAAAAGCCAACAGTATTTACCGTCAGCTTTGATAATTGAAAAAATTGTAGTGTTTAATACTTCTATTTCTATCGGCTCGAAGAATAAAAGTCATTTTACATCAGTCCACCCCACAGTTTTATCATATTTTCCAAGAAAAACATTCATCTGTAATTCACTAATACACGTGTACTATAATTGTTTTAGCAAATTCATTATATTTAGGCTAACAAAGGATGACAGATTTAAGTCATCTCTAATTAGAGTATTTTCTTCATCCTGAAAAAACTATCCTAGATATTTACACTACTTTTAATCCTATTTTATTCCAGTATTAAGGATTCACAACTTCCTCTATTTACAATTCAAATATTCACCTGTATTTAAACACTGTAAGAATTCGAAAAAGACAATAACCATTCTCAACAAAAAGAAAAAGCAATCGATAAATTACGAACTTCTAATTTTGCCAGACAAAATATTATAAACACCTAGAAAAAAGTATTTTATATCAGTCCAAACTGGATTTTTTTGCTTTTCTTTCATATAAATACGTTCTGCTTCAATGTTTCCCTTAGCATCTGGCATTAACAAAGCAACATATGGAGGAATACAACCCGGTTTATATTTAACCCGCTCTTTTTGTACATCCAAAGGTAATTCTCTAAAACGGGTTCTGCTGAGAGGACGCACACCTACAATGGCCATATCCCCCTTTAAAACATTAATAAACTGAGGAATTTCATCAATCCAATACTTTCTGAAAAACTTCCCCCACCTAGTTAACCTAAAGTCATTAGCCGGTTTACCAACTTCATTGTACCCATTGAGTCGGATCACAAAATCTTGCAAATATTCGGAATAAGGGTGCATTGTCCGAACCTTAAACACATTTATAGGCTTGCCACCTTTTCCTATTCGGGTCATCGCAAACAGCGGCCCAAATGAGTTCTTCATGTAATAACTGGGCTTCCGGGTTTTCATGACTACAAAGTATAGCAGACCATTAATCTCTCGAAACTCAATCACCTCAAATCCACAACATACCAAGCGCCCTAATACTTCAGCTTTTGTTAACCAGCGATACTTGTGCTTATTGAACTTAAGATATAAACCTTTTGTATATTTGGATTTTGAGTATACCCGATGAAGCATGAAGTTATGAAACCATAAAAAATGATTGAATAATTTCCAGTTTGAATTAAAATGCTTTTGCTTACGAATACAAGCTGTTTCAACACATCCAATAAACATCCCAGCATCAGGAAGACAGGTATTAATTTTAACGAAAAAATTATTGATACTGGTAAGATCATTTACCCGGGTAAGATTGACAATACCCCGAACATTCTTATATGACTCTTCGAAAATTAAATTGGGATCGTTAGTATTGATTAATTTCACACTGTCTCTTTCCGGAATAAGATGTTGACAAAAATAATAGTATACATCAATATGTATCTGCCTCAGTAAAGATTCCTTTGTATCGTGCATCCATACTCTGGGACTGACATCTCGATGATTAATTTCTAAAGACTTTTCTGTCCCTGTCTCAACTCCTACTGAAATATTTGCCCACAATGACCTCATATCATACACTTTAAATCAACACCTACAATCAAATTTACGGAAGAGAAAAGCGAATGTCATCATTTTTACATGAATAACATTTGTAAGAAAATCAGAAAACTAATTAAAACTTTATTTCATCTTTTTTATTATTTCGTTGATTAACATTTATTGCCTTTTCATCAAAACACACAAAAAAAACTGGCATTTTATCAATTAAAGTTTTTCAACCATAGAAAAACCAATTAAATACTTTTCTTTTTTACTTTTTTACCAGCTGCATTAACTTCTACGCGATCGTTAAACTCAATCACTCCTGGTATTTTATATGAAGCCAATTTTGTGCTACAATATGCTTTGACAGCATCAGCTGTAATAGTATGGTCAGTTGTATTAACTACCAGAATCGCTTTTATTGCTTCACCGAGTATGGCGTCATCAACACCCTCAATAGTACAATCTACAACCCCATGCATAGAAACTAAAACTTCTTCAATTTCTTTAGGACTAACTCGTCTTCCACCTATTTTAATAATCTCTTTTCGCCTGGCAGCATGATAAATAAAACCATCTTCGTCTACCTTGGCCAGATCGCCCGTATACAACCACCCATTTTTTATTGTTTCCTGAGTGGCTTGAGCATCTTTAAAATAGCCAAGCATCACATTATCTCCTTTGGCAATAATTTCTCCAACCACACCCGGAATCACAGGTATCCCCTCACTATCTACAACTTCCAACTGAACACCGGGAATTCCTTTACCCAGTGATCCTAATTTATCATCCAGCCGTTCCGGTGGCAGGTATGACAATCTCGCTGTAGCTTCAGTTTGTCCATACATTACAAAAAAATTAACATTTGGAAAATGATTTCCAAACTCTTCGATGAACACCTTGTGCAATTTACCTCCAGCCTGAGTAACATATTTCAATGAGGGAAATTCTGATTTAACAAAAGAATCTGATTTCCTCAGCAATATCTGAAAATGACTTGGCACACCAGCGAAACCCGTACAATTGTATTTCTTCAGGTCATTGATAACGGAACCAAGAAAAATAAAGTTGTTGTTCATTACAATACTACCTCGAACCTTAAGGTGGGTATGTAGTAAAGATAATCCGTAACAATAAAAAAATGGCAATACAACCTCCATGATGTCATAGGCAGTCAACTTTAGGTATTCAATGATGGAGCTTGTGTTGGCCTTAATATTTTTGTGAGATAGCATTACCCCCTTAGGCAAAGCTGTGGAACCAGAGGTATAGATAATTTGCGCCAGGGAATTTTCATCAAAACTGTTCTCAACTACCCAATTAGCAGCATGAAGCTCCTCTTCAATTCGAGCCAGTTTCTTTTCATCAATAATAATCTCAATGTCAGGTTGCAGTCGTCGTACTACAATATGTGACATGAAGCCGAAAGTAACTTCTCCTTGTTCTATCACATAATCCAAACCTTCTTTCTCGATAGCAGGATTAAGAGGTACAACAACATTTCCTGATTTCATTACTGCTAAATAAGAAACAATGAAGAAATTACTGTTGGGTGAAATCAAGACTATTTTTTTTCCCTGACCAAACTCTTCTTTAATCCACTGAGCCAGCTTCGCCACTCTCTCACGGAGTAATTTAAAACTCAGAGTTTCTTTAGGGCCCAGTACAAATAGTTTTTCACTACTTACATTATCCCTTAAAAGGTAGTCCACACAATTCATAATGTCAATTAAAATAGATTAACAAAAAACCAGGAATTAGTTACAGTTACCTACTAATCAAGAAACAATAATCTCAAGAGAAAGGAGTAGTTTTTAATCTACTTCATGAGCAAACTCCTATTAGATTATTTCAGAAGAATATGCTTCTTGAGTTCTAAAATAGTCATGCAAAGGTGGCGTCCTCAAGTAATCAGTTGTCTTTTGCTTCCGTTCAAAATTCCTATAAATCTTGGCCACCTGATCTTCTGTCATATCCATGACTGGTGCCACCTCCAAAGGTGTGTAACCATTCTCCCACCCATACCAAAGAAGATCCATTGATTCAAATGGCATCTGATAGAAAAATTCCTCTTGTGATTGTTCTGCAGAATAAGTATCGGTTGTTGGTTGACGATTTATAATACCTTCTGGCACGCCTAAGTGTCTGGCTATTTCATACACCTGAGTTTTGTATAAATTACCAATAGGCATCACGTCAGCAGCACCATCTCCATACTTTACAAAAAAACCTTGTTGTACCTCATGCTTATTAGGGGTACCTAAAACCGCATAATGCAATGCTTCCGCATGATAATAAATCATTGACATACGACTGCGCTGTTTGAAATTAGAAGCTGCTACAATTTGCAAATATTCATTCATTGGCAATCGAGCCTGCTTTTCAGATCCATCTTTAAATATCACAGAAACATAATGAACCGGTGGCAAGTTTTTATTGACAAACTCTTGTGGAATAACCACTTTCATTTTATCACATACGGGATCGTATTCAGGTATCACTCGCTTAACAGCCTCATCACGTCGTCTGTAACAACCAAACCCCTCCAAAGCACCACTAATATTCTCAACAATCGCTTTAACACCAAATTTATCAGTTAATTCACGTGCTAAATCTTCGCTATCAGGACTGGAATCCGTTTCCGGCAACATCACACCCAACAGTTTTTCAGCTCCCAAGGCTTTAACAGCAATAGCTAATGTAACGGAAGAATCTATCCCACCACTAACACCAATAACTCCTCCAATTCGACGAAAACGTTTAAAAACATCCTCTCGTAACTTAACACATATTTGATCGACGACTTGATCAACATCTCCTAAACGGAGTATCTCTTTAGAAAATTCAGGGCGGTTTGATTTCATCTTAAAATATTTTGTGTTTCTATTTTATCAATTATTAATTTTCACTTGCTTTTCATTCATCACCACTCCTCTCCTTAATTCAGATTGAGTAAGGTGTTTAAAATCTCGTACAAACTTATTATGAACTACCTGTGTAGATAGCAATCCCATTAATGCCATATTGTCAACTTCACTAACCTGATTACTATTTTTTAATCGCTTCAATAATAATTGAACAGATTTTGGATTAAAAAAAGTTGCTTCTTTCAATTGTGAATGATCCAGAATACTCTCTACGAATCCATTCTTATCCGCCATAAGTGCCGAAGCGATGGGTGCCCTATAGGCCTGTTTGGGTCTTTTCACAACCGACTCTGGTATTTTACCCTTCATCAACCGCTTGAGAAGATACTTTTCATCCATCCCATTCAATTTGAATTTATCTGGTAACCTGGCGCAAAATTCAAGCATTCGATGATCTAAAAACGGATATCGTCCTTCCACTGAATTGGCCATGGCTACACGATCACCTTGCGAAGACAACAAATAACCAGACAAAAACACATTTGATTCAATAAACTGAGCTTTTGCTAAAGGAGAGTAGTCATTAATTTCACCAATAATCGATTCAGCATAAGAAGCAATTGGATCATAACCATTAAGTGAATCCTTTACCTCTTGCGAGAAATGATTCATTATTTTTCCTGAATTATTCCACCGTAGCAGGTGTGAATAAATTGGTGATTGAGTATTTTCTAACTGATACCCAAAAAACAACCGTAACAGGGAAGCATTCGCATTCTGCAATTGTGGAATATATGGATATAACTTTTTTAAAAGCAAAGGTCTGATCTTAGAATGGGGAATCCGCGCCCAAAAATGACGGATTAAAACTTCTTTAAATATATTATATCCACCTAAAGCCTCATCTGCTCCTTCGCCGGTAACAACCACTTTTATACCAGAATCACGAACAAGTTTGGATAAGCGGTACATAGGAAATGGTGCGGATCTTAAAATTGGAATCTCCGTATGCCAAATCACTTTTTCAAACAAATCAGTCACATCATCATTCTGAAAAGAAACAGATCGATGATTAGTATCAAAATAATCTGCCACTTCTTTTTGATACCTTGTTTCATCAAAATCTTTATCCTCAAAACCAATTGAAAAAGTATTTAGCGCTTGTGGAAATAGCTTTTTTATGAATGCAGTTGTACTACTTGAATCAAGCCCACCACTCAAGTAAGCAGCCACCGGCACATCTGCCCTCATTCTTAAGGAAATGGAATCTTCAAACAAACTGCGAAATTCTTCAATGGACTCTTCTAAATCACCAGAGCTCTCGCTTTTTTTTGAAAACGAAAGAGACCAGTACCGCTTCAAATCAAATTTTCCATCCTTAAGAACACCAAAATGCCCCGGAGGTATTTCATATATATTTTTAAAAGCAGAATTAGGTGTCAAGGTAGTCCAAAAACTAAACACTTCCTTTAATGATTTATAGGATAGTTGCCTTTCGATGCCAGGATATTCAAATATGGATTTGACCTCTGAACCAAAGACTATCGTTCTATTTTTGAATGTATAGAAAAGTGGTCTGATCCCCATACGGTCACGAGCTAAAAACAACTCTTTTTTCCGTTCATCCCATATGGAAAAAGCAAATTGTCCATTTAACAAGGGTAAACACTCTGCTCCATATTCCTGATATAAATGTAAAACAACTTCCGTATCACAATTAGTCCGAAATCGGTGTCCTTTACGTACCAACTCCTCCTTTAACTCCAAATGATTATATACTTCTCCATTGTAAGCAATCCACATGGTTCTATCCTCAGTAGACAAAGGCTGCTGCCCACTTGCAAGATCCACAATGCTCAATCTTACATTTCCCATGCAAGCCTGCTTATTTAAATATAATCCACACTCATCAGGTCCTCTATGTTGAATCCGTGTCAACATACGGTTCAATATCAACTCAGTAGACCCAGAAACATCAGGATTAACAAAACCAGCAATTCCACACATAATTTAACAAAAAGTAAGATTAAAATTTTGCATTAAAACAAAGCCAGCCAAATACAATTCTAGCTGGCCAAAGCCACCTTACGCTCCACAAAAGTGGCAATCCGCTCTACACTGCCAAAGTTTTCTTCTTGCAATTCAGTATCATCTGTTACAACACCAAATTCTGTTTCCAAATAATTAATCAGACCTAATAGCCCCATGGAATCAAAAATACCCTCATCAAAAATAAGTGTGCCATCCTGAATCGTTTCCGGTTCTGAAAAGGTGGTCTCTGCAATAAAATTTCGTATTTTGTCTTTCATCTCAAAAAATTTAAAAGTTGATACTTAACATCCTAATAGATGCAACTTAAAACCCATTTCTGTTTCCAAAATACTTATAATCGTAACTACAGGATGCAATTCTTTGTCCGATCCTTTCAAATCATACACGATTGCATCCTTTTTATGGATAAAAAAGTTAACTACTTTCTAGTACAAAATCAAGTTCTCTTTTACTTAGATTTCTTTAAAGATGAATAATTACAGTGCCTCTTGTATATAATTTCCTAAATAATAATGTGCGTGTACCAAGACACTCATGACATCAACAATCCTCTGACGTAACAATGATAATTCACAAACACAAAGCTTCTTGTCAAATGGATATCTTGCAGTTTTATCCCCATGATTATTATAGTTTAGTTAAGATTAGTTTTGCTTTGCAGGAAACTTTACCTTCATCATTTTCATAAATGATCCAATAACCAAGTGATAAATCTATTTTTTGCACTTCTGACCATCATAAACTGACCTCATGAACAAAGATTAATAGTATAACTGACATTTCCCATGTCTATTAAGCAGCTCCTGGAAGCTGCATTTCTATTAGTCTAAATATTTTATTGTGCTCAGGCTTGTTTTTTATTAGATTGATAATTAGTTCATTAAAATCACT
>Ga0193953_1000860_pt1 | contig 15097 bp, 16 predicted proteins | sample BB_4_MG_FD_140325 | JGI IMG/M metagenome (GOLD analysis project Ga0193953, IMG submission 140325) | Microbial mat bacterial communities from the Broadkill River, Lewes, Delaware, United States - BB_4_MG | ecosystem: Environmental > Aquatic > Freshwater > River > Microbial mats | place: USA... | reverse complement strand
ATATCAGTGCTTGATAAACCTATATTTATTAATTGGTCATATACTCCATTAAACTGGTAATAATTAACCAATGTATAAATTGCACCTGCACCTAACCCCGCTGAAAGATAAAAAAATAAAAACTTATTTCTACCCCACATTTGTTCTAACGGTGTTCCAAAAGCCCATAAACCGTACATGTTAAACAATATATGCATAAATGTTTGCTGGCTATGCATAAACATATGTGTAAAATACTGCCAAAATCCAAAAGCTGGATTTTCAGGGAAATGCAAGGCAAACAAGCTTTGTAAATCAAACCCTTGAAATAGTTTTGGTCCTATAAATAGGATAACGTTTATTATTATTAAATGCTTTACAGCTTCGGTAAGTCTTCCCATAATTTAAATAGTTAACAATGGTTAGTTGTTAAATTTTTTATCAATTTCATCAATGTTTACAGTTACAAATGTAGTTTTTCCAAATGGAGATAAGTCAGGTTGCTTACAAATAAAAAGCTTGTTCACAATTTCTTCCTGTTCTTTTGAATCTAATTTTGTACCTGTCTTTATAGCTAAACTTTTAGCTAAACTCTTTGCCATAACGTCTAGTTGACTAAAACTAGTATCTGGTATGTCATTTTTTATATCTTCAAGTAGTTGCTCAATTATTATGGTAATTTGACTTTCAGTTATTGTAACTGGAATTCCTTTAATTACACATGAATCTTCCAGAATTTTGTCGAATAAAAAGCCAACACTTTCCAAATCACATTTAATTTCTCTAATTAATTCTATATCACTTTTATTAAAAGAAAGTTCTAAAGGAAATAATAATTGTTGACTCATGGCCACTTTTACGGTAATATTTTCTAAAAATTCTTCGTATAAGATGCGTTGATGTGCTAAATGTTGATTGATATATACAATTCCTGATTTAATACTACTAACTATATATTTTTTATGAACTTGATATGTAGTACTGTTGGTTTGTTCTTCGCTAAATAAAGAAGTATTAACAGGTGTGGATTCTACTTCAATTGATTGCGTATCCATTGCGGTATATAAACTTTCCCATTGTTGGGGTTTTTCAGGTTTATAATATGTTTGAACCAGTTTTTTTTGCTCGTTTTGAAACGGATTAAAATTTGGATCTACAGTAACTTTTGGAGTTTTATAGTTTCTATCTTTAAAGTTATAAGGAGTATCAAAAGAGGCTTCTCTATTAAAATCCAAGACTGGAGCTACATTATATTGCCCTAAACTATGTTTTATAGTTGAACGTAATATAGCATACAGGGTTTTTTCATCGTCAAACTTTATTTCTGTTTTTGTAGGATGAATATTTATATCAATACTTTTAGAAGGAACCGTTAAATATAAAAAGTAAGAAGGAAAATAACCTCCAGATAATAAACTTTCAAAAGCACTTGAAACGGCATGGTTTAAATAGGCATTTTTAATAAATCTATCATTTACAAAAAAGAATTGTTCACCTCTTTTTTTCTTAGCAAATTCTGGTTTCGCAACAAAACCATTAATTTCTAGAATATCAGTAACCTCATTTATAGGCACTAATTTTTCATTGGTTTTTTTTCCAAAAATAGCAACAATACGTTGTCTTAAATTGCCTGGAACTACATTGTATATTTCATTTTCGTTATGGTAAAATGAAAATGAAATTTTTGGATGTGCTAAAGAAACTCTTTGAAATTCATTAATTATATGACGAGTTTCAATTGTGTTAGATTTTAGAAAATTACGACGAGCAGGAATATTGTAAAATAAATTTTTTACAGCAATTGAAGTTCCTTTGCTGGTTGAAGTATTTTCTTGAAAAACTAAATTGCTTCCTTCAATTTTAATATGAGTACCTAATTCTTGATTTTCTTGCTTAGATTTTAAATCAACATGCGCAATTGCAGCAATAGAAGCAAGAGCTTCTCCTCTAAATCCTTTTGTATTTAAGTTAAATAAATCTTCAGCCTTTGTTATTTTAGAAGTAGCATGGCGCTCAAAACTTAAACGAGCGTCAGTTTGGCTCATACCTTTACCGTTATCAATAACTTGAATTAACGATTTTCCAGCATCTTTTATAATTAATTTTATATTGGTTGCTCCTGCATCAATGGCATTCTCCATTAATTCTTTTACTACTGAAGCTGGTCGTTGCACAACTTCACCTGCTGCAATTTGATTAGCAACATGGTCTGGTAAGAGCTGAATAATATCTGGCATTTAAAATAGATTCTTAAAAATTGATAAATCGAAATCAATAATATATAAGAAAATGAAAACTAAAATAGCAGCAATTATTAAAATGGTTTTATAACTGCTTTTATCTTCAGTGTTTTTAAACTCGTCGTATGCAGCTTTAAACTTCCCTTTAATTCCTTGGTTTTTACCTACGGTAGTTCTAAATTGATCAAATTTATGATCAATTTTATATGGGTTTCCCTCTCCCTGGTAATACCTTGGCTTATAATCAAATTTTTTATTTTCACGTTTTCTTAAAAATCCCATAATTATCAAAGGTAATTAAAATAGTAGAGTTTTTAAAGTGTATTAAGATGCTAATTTATCAACAATTTTCATTCCAAAACACACTTTTACTTATAATATTAATGTTAAAATATAAGCTTGCTATTAAAAAAATAACTAGCACATTTCATAATTTGAAATGTGCTAGTTATTTATGATTTGAAGATTTTTATTTTGTCGAATCTACACTAAGCTGAGCCATTTTAATGGCTGCTATGGCACATTCAATACCTTTATTTCCGTGGATTCCTCCAGAGCGTTCTATAGATTGTTGTTTAGTATTATCTGTAAGTACACAAAAAATTACAGGAACATCGTAATTTAAATTGATATCTTTAATACCTTGTGTTACTCCTTCACAAACAAAATCAAAGTGTTTTGTTTCTCCTTGAATAACATTTCCAATAGCAATTATTGCATCAAGTTTTTGTGTTTCGACCATTTTTTTACAACCAAAAATAAGTTCAAAGCTTCCAGGAACATCCCATCTAAGAATATTTTCTTTTTTTGCTCCGTTTTCAATCAATGCTTGTTCAGCACCAATATATAGGTTGTTTGTTATTTCAGGATTCCATTCAGAAACAACAATCCCAAATCGAAAATTCTTCGCATTTGGGATTGTTGCTTTATCGTAATATGATAAATTAGTTGTTGCCATTACAGCTTATTTTTTTGAGGCGAAAGTTGCTTTATTGATATAAATATCGATATTTTTAGCTTCTTCCGAATTTGGATAATCATTTTTAATTTTCTCAAAAATTTCTAAAGCTTTTGAAAACTTTTCTAAATCCATTGCTGTATTACCAGCTTTGAACAAAAATAGTGGGCTAGAGAAATTATTGTCTTTTAAATTAGCAGCTTTTAAATAATAATCTAAAGCATCCTTAGGTTGGTCTATATCTGCAAAAGCATCACCAATAGCTCCTTTAGCAGTTGGACCTAATAATTCATCTTCAGAAGAAAATTTTTCTAAATGAGAAATAGCTTCAGTATAATTTTTTAATTTTAAATATGAAATTCCGGCGTAGTAATTTGCCAAGTTTCCAGCTTTAGTTCCACTAAAGTTATTTGCAATGTCTACAAATCCATATTTACCGTCAGCACCATTTAAACTTAAAGTTAATAATGAATCAACAGCAACAGTGTTGTTATTTGCTTGCTCAAAATATGCTTTTGGGAAGGCTAATTCGTCAGCGGCTTCTTTTTCCTTAGGAGCCACAATGTATTTTTGATAAGGTAAATAACCTAAAATTGAAGCTACAATTATAGCTAAAACAATAAAGATTGTTTTTTGGTTTTTAATCACGAATGTTTCAGATCTTGAAGCTGTTTCATCTAGTGTATTAAATACATCTGCAGTTGTTGAATGTGCTTCAGTTTTAGTCTGACTTTTTTTAACTTTACTTCCTGTCTTTTTATATGTTGCCATTTATTGTAAAAATTTGTAGGGGCAAAAATAGCCTTTTTAATTGGAAAGTAAAAATGCATTTATGTCAAAATTCCCATTTATTTTCAATAATTTTGAACATTCAAAAAATATCAATGCACTTACAAAAAATAACCTTAGTTAATTTTAAAAATTTTGAATCACAAACCTTTGATTTTCAGGATAAAATTAATTGTTTTGTAGGGAATAATGGCGTTGGGAAAACAAATGTATTAGACGCTATTTATTATTTGTCATTTGGTAAAAGTTACTTTAATGCGGTTGCTTCTCAGAATATTCGACATTCTGAAGATTTTTTTATGATTGAAGGAGAGTATAATATAGGTGAAAAAATAGATACTGTTGTTTGCAGTTTAAAAAGAGGAAATAAGAAAGTAATAAAGCGTAACGGTAAGGCTTATGAAAAATTTTCAGACCATGTTGGATATTTACCTTTAGTAATAATTTCACCTGCAGATCGGGATTTAATTATTGATGGTAGTGAAACTCGCAGAAAATTTATTGATAATGTAATTTCTCAATCAGACAATCTATATTTACAAACTGTTATCAAATATAATAAAGTGCTGGCTCAGCGTAATTCTCTGCTGAAATATTTTGCTGCAAATAGAACTTTTGATGCGGTGAACTTAAAAGTGTATGATGAGCAGTTGGAAAGATATGGAACTATAATATTTGAAAAAAGATCAAGGTTTTTAGAGGAGTTTACACCTATATTTAGAAAGCGTTATGAGTTTATTTCTAATAGTAGCGAGAGTGTGGATTTAATTTATAAATCTCAGTTAAAAGAATTTGATTTTTTAAGCTTGTTTGAGCAAAACTTAGAGAGAGATAGAGTTTTACAATACACTAGTGGAGGTGTTCATAAAGATGATTTAATTTTTGAAATTGATGGATATCCAGTTAAAAAATTCGGTTCACAAGGACAACAAAAATCATATTTAATCGCTTTAAAATTAGCACAGTTCGATTTTATTAAAGCCCAATCTAAGGTAAAACCAATTTTATTATTGGATGATATATTTGATAAATTAGATGATATTCGTGTTACACAAATTATAAACCTTGTAAATAAAAAGGAATTTGGACAATTGTTTATAAGTGATACACATAAAGAAAGAACTGAAGAAATTGTAAAAATCACAAAACAAGATTATAAAATATTTGAACTATAATGGCTAAAAGACAAAATGAATTTCATTCTATTCAAGATTTAATGAAGGATGTAATTAAGGATAATAAATTGACTAAAGGAATGAATCAGCTTTCAGTCAAAGATGCCTGGGCCAAGTTGATGGGGCAAGGTGTTGTATCTTATACTAATAAGGTAGAGTTAAATGGTAAAACCTTAATTGTTAATTTAAAATCTTCTGTTTTGCGAGAAGAACTAAGTTATGGAAAGGAAAAAATAATAAGTATGATGAATGATGAAATTGGTGAGAAGTTAATTTCAAAAATAATATTGAGTTAAAAAAAACCGCTTTTAAAGCGGTTTTTTTTATTCTATATGTTATTAAAATACTTTTAGAACATTTCTCTACCTGAAAAATGAAAAGCACCTTCAATAGCAGCATTTTCATCACTATCTGAACCATGTACAGCATTTTCTCCCATAGAAGAAGCATATAATTTACGAATAGTTCCTTCTGCAGCATCAGTTGGGTTTGTAGCTCCAATTAAAGCTCTAAAATCTTCAACTGCATTTTCTTTTTCTAAAATAGCAGCTACAATTGGACCGCGAGTCATAAATTCAACTAATTCTCCAAAAAACGGACGCTCATTATGAATTGCATAAAATTCTTCAGCATCAGCTACTGTCATTTGAGTTTTTTTCATTGCTACGATTCTAAATCCAGCAGCATTGATTTTTTCTAAAATTGCTCCAGTATATCCTTTTTCAACTGAATCAGGCTTAAGCATTGTAAATGTTCTGTTTGTTGCCATTATTGTTTGTCTTAATTTTTAAAATCGGGCAAATATATTATTTTTTATATAAAATTAAGTTATCTTATTGAAATTTTGGGGTTAAGCTTAAAAATATTGATTGTAAAGTTTAATAATAATTGTCATACTTGATGATTTTTAATCGAAAACATATTTGAACAAAAAGATTCTAGAACATATTAAATAAGATTATTCGTATATTTGGCACTTATGAATGCAGAAGAAATTAAGGAAGTAAAAGAGTTGCTTTCAACACCAAAAAATATTGTTATTGTTCCTCACCGAAATCCTGATGGAGATGCTATGGGAGCTAGTTTAGCAATGTATCATTATTTAAATAATAAAGGGCATAAAGCAACAGTTGTATCGCCAAATGATTATCCAAGTTTTTTGAAATGGTTACCAGGGTCAAAAGAAGTATTTAAATTTGATCAACAAAATAGACAAGCAAAAAACGCATTAGATGAAGCTTCAATTGTTTTTTTATTAGATTTTAATGCGCTTCACAGAGTGGGAAGTGATATGGAGAAAACTTTAGAAGAATATATTGGAACCTTTATAATGATTGATCACCATCAGCAACCAGATGATGTGGCAAAGTATTTATATTCTGATACTTCAATTTGCTCAACTTGTCAAATGGTATATCAATTTATTGAGAAATTAGAAGATTTAGATAGTATTAATGCTGATATTGCTACAGGAATTTATACTGGTATAATGACGGATACAGGTTCCTTTAGATTCCCTTCAACAACAAGTGATACACATAGAATTATAGCAGATTTAATAGATAAAGGTGCTGAAAATGCTAAAATTCATAATAATGTATATGACACAAATTCTTATAGTAAGCTACAACTTCTTGGAAGAGCTTTAAGTAATTTGGTTGTTATTAATAAATTAAAAACAGCTTATATAACTTTAAGTCAGGCCGAATTAGATGAATTTAAATATGTTAAAGGAGACACAGAAGGGGTTGTAAATTATGCATTGTCTCTTGAAGGAATTATTTTTGCTGTAATCTTTATAGAAGATGTAGAACAGCAGATTGTTAAAATTTCATTAAGGTCTAAAGGAAGTTTTTCAGTGAATAAGTTTTCACGTGAACATTTTGACGGTGGAGGACATGATAATGCAGCTGGGGGAAAGTCAACAGTTTCTTTAGAAGCTACAATTTCGAACTTTTTAAGCATTCTTCCTAACTATGAAAAAGAACTAAAAAACTCATATGAAGAATAATTTTGTTATTATTTTTTTAGCAATTGTAATTTTTTCATGCGGACAAAATGTTCCAAGAAAGCCAATTGTTCGTAAAACATCTTCGTTTTTAAAAGAATCAGTTTCTTTTAATAAATCTCTAATTGCTGAAGAGGAGAGGGCATTTAAAAATTATATAACCAATGATTCATTAAATACTTATCTCATTTCAACAAATGGGTTTAGTTATAAAATTGAGAAAAAGAGTACTTCAAGCTATTTTCCAAAATTCGGAGATAATGTAACGTTTTCATACGATGTTTATGATTTAAATGATGAAATTATTTATAGTTCTAACGAAATAGGAGTTCAAAATTATTTTGTTGATCAACAAGAAATTGTTGAAGGACTAAGAAATGGTTTAAAATTAATGAATGAAGGTGATGTTGTAACTTTTTTATTCCCATCTCATAAAGTTTTCGGATATTTAGGCGATCAAAAAAAAATAGCAGTTAATCAACCATTAATTTATAAAGTTCAATTAAATAAAATAAAGAAAAAAAATGAAAGTAATTAAGTTTTTAGCAGTTGTAACATTAGTTTTAGCAGTATTATCTTGTAATAGTCAGGGGATTACAAAAAAACCATTAAAGACTGAACTTGACACAGTAAGTTATGCCTTAGGATTAGATATAGCTAGTAAGTTAAATGGAACTTTTCCAGATGTGGATAAAGATTTATTTATTCAAGGAGTGCTAAGTGGAATTGATTCTACTGATATTTTAGTTGAATCGGAAAAAATAGGACCTATTTTAAATAACTTTTTTAAAAAGAGACAAGCTGAAACAAGATTAAAACAACAAGAAGAAGCACTAAAAAAAGCAGAAGTAGAGTTTGCTGATATTAAAGCTGAAGGAATTAAATATTTAGAGGATAATAAATTAAAAGCAGGTGTTAAAACAACTGAAAGTGGTTTACAATATATAGTTGTAAAAGAAGGAAAAGGAGAAAAACCATTAGCAACTTCAAAAGTAAAGGTACATTATCACGGTACTTTAATTGACGGAACTGTATTTGATAGTTCTATTGAAAAAAATAAGCCAGCTGAATTTGGTGTGAATAGAGTTATAAAAGGTTGGACTGAAGGATTACAACTGATGACGGTAGGTTCGAAATATAAGTTTATGATCCCTCAGGAGTTAGCTTATGGAGCATTTCCTCGTAAAGGTGGTAAAATTAAACCTTTTGCAACATTAATTTTTGATGTAGAATTGTTAGAAATAGTAAAAAAATAATATGAAAATAGTAAAAGTTTTAATTGTTGTTTTTTCAATAGCAATTATTGCATGTAAACCTACAAAATATGCTGATTTGGCTGATGGTTTATATGCTAATATGGAAACAACCAAAGGTGAAATTTTATTAAAATTAGAATTTGAAAAAACACCTGTAACTGTAGCTAATTTTGTTTCTTTAGCAGAAGGAACAAATAATGAGGTCACAGATTCTTTAAAAGGAAAACCTTATTATGATGGAATCATTTTTCATAGAGTAATTAAAGATTTTATGATTCAAGGTGGTGATCCAACTGGAACGGGTGAAGGAAGTCCAGGTTATAGATTTAAGGATGAATTTCCTAAAGATGAAAATGGACATTTATTACTAAAACACGATAAACCAGGTATTTTATCAATGGCGAATGCTGGTCCAACTACTAATGGAAGTCAGTTTTTTATTACACATAAAGAAACTTCTTGGTTAGATGGTAAGCACACAGTTTTTGGGAACGTAGTTGTAGGACAGGCAGTTGTAGATTCAATTGTTCAAAATGATGTAATTGAAAAAGTTGAAATTATTAAAATTGGTAAGGCAGCTAAAAAGTTTAAAGCAGCAAAAGAGTTCACGGCATATATGTCTGAATTAGCAATGAAAAACGAACGTATTGCCAAAGTTGCGAGCGATAAATTAAATGAATTTAATGCAATTAAAGAAAAAGCAACTGAACTTCCATCCGGATTAAAGATTTTTATAACTGAAACCATAAATGGTGAAACACCTGCTAAAGGATCTAAAGTGAATGTGAACTGTGCGGGTTATTTTACAAATGGAAAATTATTCTGGACAACTTATAAAGAGGTTGCAAAATCATTTGAAATGATTGATGAGCAACAAGAAAAGAGAAATGGTTATGCTCCTTTTGGTACTGTTTATAGTGATGAAGCAAAATTAATTCCTGGGTTTAAAGAAGGATTACAAAAAATGAAATATGGAGATAAAGCTATGTTGTTTATTCCTGCTCATTTAGGATATGGAGCTCAAGGTATGGGAGGGGTAATACCTCCAAATACAGATTTAGTTTTTGAAATAGAATTAGTTTCTAAAAAATAATTTAATTAAGGATTAGTGTATGTTGGATTCAATTATATCTAAAGACATTGACTTACTAATCTATTTAAATAATTTAGGTACGTTACAATGGGATGGTTTTTGGCTTTTTGTTACAAATAAGTTCAGCGCCATTCCATTGTACTTACTATTACTTTACTTCACATTTAAACAGTTTGGTTCAAAGAAAACAATAATTATTGTTCTTTTTGTTATTCTATTAATTGCTGCTTCAGATCAAACGAGTAATCTTTTTAAATATGGCTTTAAAAGGTTGCGACCATGTCACGATGAGAATATTTCTCATTTAGTAAGATTGGTCAAAAGTAGATGTGGTGGCTTCTATTCTTATTTTTCGGCGCATGCAGCCAATTCAATGGCTATTGCAATATTTTTCGGATTGCTTTTAAAAAATAGATTTACCTATTTATTACCAATATTAGTAATTTGGGCTTTGGCTGTATCTTATAGTAGAATTTATATAGGAGTTCATTTTCCGTTAGATGTTGCAACCGGGATATTAATTGGGGCGTTCTATGCTTTAATTCTATATAAGTTACAACACTTTTTTATTTCAAAATATTTGCCTTAGAATTTTTTAGTTTGGAGTTAGATCAAAATGAATTTTATACGAAACTTTTTTTTGTATATTGTTTTCTATAATTTGATTTATTTACTGTTAATATGATTAAAATTCAATGTTTTACTTGGTTGTAATTGCTCTGTTGTTGAGTTTCAATTGCAAGTCTTCTTCATTAGATACTGTGAAATCCAAAGATTTATTTGGAAAAAGTATCATTCCTTTATCTTTAATTGGGCTTGGAATAATTACAAATAAAAGCAAGTTTGAAAATAAATTACAAGTAGATTTAAGAAAACGAGTGGGAGAAAATTATGAAAATAGAATTGATGATTATATTTTAATAGCTCCAGTTGTTCAAATGTATACGGCTGATTTTCTTGGTGTAAAAAGTAAAAATCATTGGTTTTATCAATCAAAATACTTACTTTTTTCAAATCTGATTTCTTCAGGTATAACAAACAGACTTAAGCGACTTACTAAAAAAATACGGCCTAATGGTTCAAATCATACCTTTCCTTCAGGTCATACAACAATTGCTTTTACAAATGTCACAGTATTGTATAATGAATTTATAGATACATCCCACTTATTAGCTTATAGTGGGTACGCTTTTGCCATTGGAACAGGAACTTTTAGAATGCTAAATAACAAACATTGGGTATCTGATGTATTGGTAGGGCAGGAATTGGGATATTAGTTACAGAGTTAGTGTATCATTTTGAACCTCTAAAGAGTTTTAACCCTTTTAAAAAGTCAAATAAAATTACTTTTATTCCAACGATATCTAATGAAAGTTATGGAATGTATTTCTCCTATAATCTTTAGATTACTTTGAGTAAATGTTTTTATTTATTGGATTTAAAAATATAAGAAAGAAAATAACACCGAAAGCTAATTCATATAATTCCCATTTTCTATTAGAGCCTATAAACGCTAAAATTCCAGTTACTGTTAAAAAAGCAATTGTATGATGCCATTGTACAATTGGTACTGCAAACATATTAGCCAAGTTTTTAATTCCTTGATATTTTCTATATAAAAATGGTGTAATGATAAGGTATATCACTAATATGATTGTAAGGAGCTGACTGAAAATAATTTTATTTATTTTTTTACCATCAACAACCATATTATGTAAGTTGGTTTCTCCTTGGGCATTGTTTTCTAAGAAATATTCAGAGGATTCTACATTAAAAATACGTTGTCCCCAGGAAATTTCTTCTCCTGCACCAAATAAAAATATTACTGCCATAAAAAAGATTCCTAATTTCCAAAGTCCTTTTTTACTTTTAAATAATTTAAAAAATCTTGAAAATAACAACATACTTGAACAAAAAAGTAGAAATGCAGTACCGTATTCAGCAAAACCATCTTCCATAGTATAGACTTCATCAAAATATTGAAGATTTGTATTGGCATAGTATACTCCTAATCCAAAAATTAAGATTAAAAATAAGTAGGCTAATTTTTCAGTTCTTGTAAGTATGTTTAATTTCATTGGGCAAAAGTACTATTTTTTTGAAACTATATAAAGTTGTCTTATAAGACGTTTTTTTTGTCTTTTTCCAACATTTAAATTGTAGGTGTCTTGTAATTCAAAAGTAAAATTATCTGTTAATAATGAAGTGATTTCTTCAACATTATTATTCATTATCAATAATCCGAATTTAGATTCTTTTGGAAGTTGTAAATCTTCATCTTTATAAATATTTTTTATTTTTCCATTATAATCCCAAACCAATTCAGGTGTTAATTCACCGATGGAATAAGATGTAATTGAATGACTATTCTCAATTGAATGTAGCGAAGAAATTGAATTAAAATCTTTATTTGTATTTAATGATTTTGAAATTGGCAATCCAAATAAAAATAATGAAACCATAAAAAATATTGTTAAGTAAAATACGATTTCTATTTTCTTTTTAAGTAGGTTTTTTAAAATCAATACTCCAATGGAAACTCCAGCAATTGAAGTTAAAATATAAGCCCATAAATAAGTTTGAATTGAACCCTTCAAAATTAAATATAAAGCAATTGGGAGTGCAATTCCTAAAAGTGCAAATAAACCAAAATTGAAGTATACAGGTATTGTTTCTTTATTTGATTTAATTGTTTTGAATTTCTCAATTAAATATTGAATATAAAACCCAGTATTTAATGCCAAAGGAATTAACACGGGAACTAAATAACGAGCTTTCTTTTCTGGAATAATAGAAAGTAAAAATACAGCAATAATTGTCCACCAAAATGTTAATTTATATGTTTTTTTATGCTTGACACGTTTAATTAAATAAGGATACAATAAACCAATAAATGAAGGAATTGTCCATAATCCAGATTGTATAAAAAAGCTCCAATAGTAGTAAAATGGTTTAACGTTATAACTACTCCAGTTTCCAGTTTCTTTTGTCGCAATGGTTAAAAAAGCTTCAGGGTCTACCATTCTTACATACATAAACCACCATCCACCAACAGCAAGAAAAATTATAATTATTGCAAAAATAGGAAGAAGTTTGTTTTTTAAGTTTGAAAACTTAAAAGTAATACCGTAAGCAATTAAAAACGGTAAAAATACGGCAAATAATGAGACAGGTCCTTTACTCATTATAGATAATCCTATAAATAACCCAGATAGAAATACTTGCTTCCAATGTGTTTTAGAATTGTTTAAAAATTGATATAGGAAATATAATCCTACCAACATAAATCCGTGAGCATGAATATCCCAAGGAGCTTCATTTATAATTCCAACGATATAAAATGAAGTGATGGCTATTAAACCATTATTTAAGCTATGTTTTTTTGAGAGATTTAATTTTATTGAAAAAAGATAAATAAAGATTCCTAAAACTAAAACCATTAAGGCGGCTGGTAATCTTAAAGCAAATAAATTATTAGCTCCAAATATCATTGAAGAAATAGCGGTTAACCAAGTTGGTAATGGAGGTTTTTGGTAACGAGGTTCTCCATTCATTGTGGTTAATAACCAATTTCCATCATTTATCATTTCTCGTGAAGTAATAAAATTCCGAGCTTCCATAATTGTAATATTGGGTACATCTAAATGAATGAGTAGCATTAATACTACTAAAATAGATAATGTTGCAATGGGATATTTTTGAAAAGTCTTAATCATTTCACTTAAGGTGATTTAGATTTTAAACAAGTAAACTCCTTTTTTATTATTTACATCTATTTGTTTTAAAAAACTCATAGATTCTGAATCTATTTTTTTAATTTTTTTCAGAGGAATTATTACTAAAAATGATTCTTTTTGAGAAAATTTTTCTTTTAACTCATCATTATTTTTAATTGCTCCAATTTTCCCTTTAGAATAAAACTGTCCCGAGTAACTTTTATTTTGCCAATGGTATATAGGTAAGTTTTTATCAGAATGATTTTTAATTAAATATTTATCAGTTTTTATATAGAATTCTTTTTTTTCACTTACTGTTAATCCAATATAAAAGATCAATGCAAGAATTGGGAATAGTAATGAACCTCTAACAATTTTTTTAGAGTGTTTAATATCATTCCACCAATGTGTTATTAGTAATGCAATTGGAACCATAACTGGCATTATATATGGATGAATTAAACTTTTAGAAATAGTAAAGAATAAAGGAGTCCACAATAACCATAATAATAAATAATTAACCCAATTATCTTGAATAATGGTTGTTCTTTTATTCCATACTTTACCAATAACTACTTGAATCCAAGGTAACGCAAATATTAATAAGAATATCCATATCATTCCTAATGGTTGAGATTTTGGAAAGCCATATTTATCACCTTGCCATCCAGAACTTATAAATCGTTTAAAATGTTCACCAACAATAAAATAGTCTATAAATCCAGGAGATTTAATTTCGGCTATATAGTACCAAGGAACGGCAACTAATGCTGTGATGAGTATACCAAAAATCCAAGGAAATGATTTCCATAATAATTTGAATTTTTTAGATAGTATTAACCAAATAAATATTGGAGGTCCTGTTAAAATAATAATGATGGGTCCTTTTGCCAATAAACCTAAACCAACACCCACAAAGAAAAGGTATTTCCAAATTGGATTACCGTTTTCTTTAATTCCTTCCCAAAATGAAAGCATTACAAGTGTTACTGAAAAAGCCAAAGAGGTATCAGTTGAAACAACACCTGCGTGTATTAAAAACTCAGGGATTGTTAATAATATTACACCTGGAATAAAAAAATCTAAGCCTTTTCTTTTTGCATATTTTCCAACCAAAAGAACTATTAATGTACTTAGTAATAAATACGGAAAACGAGCTGCGAATTCATTTACTCCAAAAACTTCAAAACTCATTGCTGAAAGCCACGTTGAAAGTGGTGGTTTAGCCCAAAAAGGAACGCCATAATCTATTTGAGGTGTAATCCAGTTACTTGTTTCAGCCATTATTCTGGCAATTTCTGCATATCTGGCTTCAGTTTTATCCATTAATGGGATAGAAGCATTCAAAAATGCTCTAAATACCAATAAGCCAAATACAATTAATGAAAATGGAGAAATTGTTTTTGAAAAGAGTTTCATATGTTATTTATAATGCTTTTTGATGTTGTATAAATCTAGCCAAAGTTTAAAAAAGTAGGTCATTTTCACTCTAGAATCGTCAAAATCTAACCATTCTTTTAATGGCACTTCTTTGCAAATTTTAGGCATTGCCTTATGACCATTTAATTTTATGATTCTATGGAATAATTCAACATCAAAAAGCCATTTTGAAATAAACTTTTCATTAAATATTTTTTTTGAAAGCTCACTTGAAAATATTTTACAACCACATTGTGTGTCGTATACACCTAACTTTAATTGTTTAGAAATAAAAGTGGCAATAACTCGTCCAATTAAAAAACGATATGTTTTTCTATCTATATGAGAATCTAGTTTCATTATTCTAGATCCAAAAGCAAAAATTGTTTTGTCCTTAACTAGTTTACTTATTTCAAGACATTCTTCTAAAGAAGTAGCCAAATCGGCATCTAGGTAAGCAATTT
>Ga0193953_1000855_pt1 | contig 15154 bp, 9 predicted proteins | sample BB_4_MG_FD_140325 | JGI IMG/M metagenome (GOLD analysis project Ga0193953, IMG submission 140325) | Microbial mat bacterial communities from the Broadkill River, Lewes, Delaware, United States - BB_4_MG | ecosystem: Environmental > Aquatic > Freshwater > River > Microbial mats | place: USA... | reverse complement strand
GTCTCCTTTTGTAATTTTAATTGACCTTGAAGGTTGAAAATACGAATGGTTCTGTCTTCATTATCGGCAAATTTAATTGCCATTTCACTCACTACAGGATTAGGATATATTTGAGTCGATGACTCTAAAACATCTTCTATTCCCGTGGCAAAATCGACCTGAATTTCAATTGTTTTTTCACAAGCTTCATATTCATCATTCCCTTCTTGTATAGCTTTAATTTCAACTCTTCCTGCCTGATTAAATTGAATTGAGTTTTCAATAATATCGGCATTTCCTTCTACTAATTTAAAACTCACATCAAGCCCAGAACTTGATGTCGCTTCGAGTTCAACTGTATCGTTTACTTTTACTATTTCTGGTGTGTTTACAAATTCGATGGATTGAGCTCTTTTCTCAACTTGTATTTCTATTGATTTTTCAGCAGCAGCATATTCATCATTTCCAGCTTGAATGGCTTTAATTTCAACTCTTCCTGCCTGATTAAATTGAATTGAGTTCCCAATAAGATCGATATTTCCTTCGATTAATTCAAAATTCACATCAAGTCCAGAACTTGAAGCAGCATCGAGTTCTATTACATCGTTTATTTTAACTTTTTCTGGTGTGTTTGCAAAGTCTATTGTCTGAGTTTTTCTACTTACTGTAATTTCAATTATTGCCTCAGAAGCTTTGTATTCATCATTTCCAATTTGAACTGCTTTAACCTTTACAATTCCAGATTTTATGAAGATTAACTCATTCCCATTCATACTAGCTTGGCCAGAAACAAGCTCAAAATTCACATCAAGCCCAGAACTTGCAGTAGCATTTAATTCTATTTCATCATTAACTTTCATGCTTGCAGGCACGTTTGCAAATTCTACTGACTGGATTCTTTTTTCAACTTGTACTTCAATTGTTTTTTCACAAGCTTCAAATTCATCATTACCAGCTTGAGTTGCCTTAATCTCGACAGTTCCTGCCTTGTTAAACTTTACAGTATTTTCAACAATACTCGCATCGCCAGAAATAACATCAAAATGCACTTCTAAGCCAGAACTAGCTTTTGCTGTTATGTCTACAACATCATTTACGTTTACCTGATTTGGAATGTAATCAATTACTATATCTTGCTGTTTCTGATTAATTTTGATTGCACTCGTCGTAATAACGAAATTTGGAAATTCTTTATTAGTCATTTTACAATGATATGTACCAGATTCTAGAAATTTAAAAATACCGTTTTTAAGCTGACTGATTTCTAATTCATTAATATCATAGTGTTTACCATTCTTTAACCAAGTATAAGTTGTTTCACTACCATTAAATTCAGATTCGTCAGAAAAATCAATTTCATATCCTAACTTTCCCCTAACCTCATTAAATACATTAATTTGTCTTATAGAATCAAGCGAATTAATTTTCGTATCGATAAGTTCTGGATTGATGTTTTTAATCTTATTTAAAATAGAAAAAGGTACCTGGTTTTGATCAATATTCAATTTGACCAGCTGTTTATTATTTTTACTTAATACAAAATTGCTTAATTGGTTGTAAGAGCAGTTGAGATCATATAGTTCAATATTTTCTCTTATGTAGAGATTTTCTAGTTTATTATTTGAACAATCCAATTTAACAAGTTTTTTGTTTGAATTGATATTTAAACGTTCTAGTTGATTTTGGCTACATATTAGGGATGTAATGTTAGTAAAATATTCTATGCCCGTAAGATCTGTTATTTCTTTATTACTAATATTAAGTACACCTATGGTAGTGCCTGCTTCGAATTCGGTTATTTTGGAATTACCATCTTGGTTAATTTGAGAATTATTAATCAGAGCTTTCTTAAAATTGGCATCAGGAATATCTATAATATTTGAGTTGTAAATAGTAATCTTGTGAGTTTTGAGTATTAGATGTGGAAATTCTTCATTTGTCATTTTGCAGTAAAAAGTACCCTCTTTAAGAAATTTAAAAACACCGTTATTAACTTCTTTCACGTATTCTTCATCTACTTCATTACTATTATCGTTGTACCAGGTAAATGATGTTTTTGTACCATTTATTTGCACTTCCGATGAATAATCGATTAAACTATTCTGTTGCTTATTAATAGGAGCAAACATCTTATTGTATGAATAATAATAGAGATTAGAAAAAACTGTTGATAATTCATATAAACGAGAAAATAAGATTGAGTTATTGATGCAATTTAGATAGGCAAGTTTTGAGTTTTTGCTAACATCCAGACTTGTCAATTGATTACTATAGCAATAAAGGGTATGAATTTCTGTGTTCTTGTTTATATCTAAGCTAATTAGATTATTATTACTACACTGAAGAGATGCAAGCTTTAAATTATTGCTAACATCTAACTTCACTAGTTGATTGTTTGAGCAATCCAACTGAACTAATTTTTTGTTTTTCCTTAAATTGAGAATACGGATGTCATTATAAGAGCAATACAAACGTTCAATATTTGTGAAATATTCTATTCCAGTCAGATCTTTTATTTGTCTATCTCTAACATCTAAATAAAAGGTAACTGAAGCTGCTTCACTTTTGGAAATTTCCTTATCTCCATTAATGTTAATCGAAATGTTTTCAACCAGTGCTCTTTTAAAATTAGCATCAGGGATATTAATGTATTGTGCCTTTACAGTGTAGGACAAAATTAAGAATATACTTATGGTAAAGATTCTTGCCATATTTTTTGAATTCAGAAACTGTAATAAATGGTTTTACAGTCATTTAGATTTTTATGAACCAGATAGGCCTGATTTTATATGCTAATACGAATTTATATAATTATTTTGAGTTATTCTGATCTTCTCTAAATACTAAGGTTTTAGCAAAAATTAAAAATATGTATGCTTCAGACAGAGAGTACTTTGTGTTTGCGTGTTCTAGGTTACAATAAAATGGGTTGTATATACTCGTTGTGTATATAACATGTTTAGTGTAAGGCTTTTGTTGTTTTATAGTGTAAAACAAATAGACTGTCAAAACATTCAATATTTTTTAAGAATGTAAGGTCAGCAAACCCGAAGTTAAACATAAATATAAACTATAGATTAAGTTTGGAAGTGTTTTCTTGTAAGAAATGCATATTTGTATGAAGTAATCCTTTGTCTTTATTCCCAATACGTATTTTGTTAGTAAATCGAAATCTGATAATTAGTTACTCAGTGCAATTAGAAAATAGAGAAGGTGCAAGTTCAACCTGTATTTCATAATTTTTCAACTCTGCAGATTTTAATAATAGAATTTCTCTTTCCTAGGGATAATTGCCATCTTTGCAGTTGAATTTGTATCAATTACATACTGATACTCTGATTAATTTGAAGATATGTTTTTAAAGAAACTTGACGAACAGCTAACAATCGCTCTTAAACAAGAAGGATTCGAAAAGCCAACACCTATACAAAAGAAAAGTATTGGTAAGATGAAAAGTGGGCGTGATTGTCTGTTTATTGCTCCTGAACAATCAGGTAAATCATCTGCTATTGTTATTACCGTTATTCAGCAATTAAAAGAAGCTTATAAGGATGTTCCCAGAGCATTAATCGTTGTGGAAGATAGAGCAAAAGCAGAAGCAATGAAAGAGCAGTTCGACCTGTTATCAGAGGAAACGGACTTACGAGTATCAGCGGTTTTTCAAGGAGAGAATATTCTTAAACAAAGAGATAGAGTCTATGCTGGTTGCGATGTACTTATTGGACCAGCTAAATTTCTAAACGAACTCTACTCCAATTCGGGGATGAACTTGAATAGCCTGAGAATGTATATTATTGATGATTCACAAACCGTGTTTAAGCATGAAATTACATCTCAGATTGATCGGTTAACCACGAGTACGCCTGAATGTCAGCGTATTGTTTTCACTACAGAAATGAATGTTAGAATTAAGGATTATGTGGAATATTACATGATTGCTCCTGAAATTGTAAAAATTAAGGAAGAGCCTAACGAAGAAGAAGCTCAGTAAAAGAAAGTTATTTTTGAAAATATAAAAGCCATCGCTCTATTTATAGAACGATGGCTTTCTGTTTTTAATGAATTTCTTATTAACAGACGTGAATTTATCTTCAAAAATAAGCAGGAGATAGGCTTGCTGGTGTGTATATAATTGATTATTTGAATTTCCCTATTGAAAGGAATGTGAGCCAGATCGATTGCTTCTATTATTTTCTAGACGACTTATAATTTTAGATTATAAAACTCTTAAATATGATTAACACAGACTTCAGATTTCACACCCTATATAGTTCATTACTAGAAGTTTTGTGAATCACCGTAATGAAGAATGTTTCAGATTTGTTTAATACCCTTATTAAAACATTGTTTACGGTAAGTTTGGGTATCGATTTTATGTTTTAAGTCTTAAATCTCACGAACTACGGAAATATTTATGAACATGTTTCTCATAGCAGAAACTATAGGTTCTGAGTTCTATTATTTAAGGTGGGGTTTTATCAAAAAATAGCAATCGCACTCCCCGAATATGTTAAATATAATTGTGTGTGAAATTGATGATTTTAGCTTTTATCTAAAATAATCATTGTTTCAATAGGATATATTAGTTGTTCACATAAATATTAAAGTAAAATAGATATTACTATTGTAATCCAAATTAAATAATGAAGAATAATTTTTCAATCCTTAAAATGAACTATTTTACAACATGTCCAATGGTTGGGTTAGTGGTTGAGGTTCAGGTTTTTGGTGTTGTTTCTGGTTAGATCATTAAAGTTCTGTATTGTTTTTGTGTTTAAATTACTCGTTTATTTAGTTTAGCTACGCACTTATTGGATGTTGCTACATATATGTTTAATATAACTTGACCTGTAGTAAATATAACTCTACTTTTGGATCAAATTATAAAAAAGGGAATATATCCTTTGTATTTATTATGCAATATCCAAATAGTAACTAAAAAAAAGAAAATTATGAAACTTAAATTTTTATTTCTGGGCTTGTTAGCAATGAATATTGTTGCTTGTGAATCTTACGAAGAGTCTGACTCTGTTGCTGCGATGCGAGAAGCAAGAACAGAATACATTAAAGCACAAACTGCTAGTGAAAATGCTGATGCAGCATATAGAAATGCTCAGGTAAAAATGCAGGAGTTAAATAATGCATTGAAAGAAGCACAGAATGAGGCTCATATTCAGAGAGCTAAAAATGATGTGGAAAAAGCACTTTTAGAGCTAGCTCAAATGAAGTTGCAGATGGAACAAGCTTTAATTAATCAAAAAGGTTATGTTATCTCTGCACGAAATAACGCTTTATCAAATGCTTATAGTCAATATACAACTGCTTATTCAGAGTGGAATTCAAAATCGATTGATGTTTTAGAAAAAAAGGATAACCTTGCTAAAGCAAATATCGATTTGAACACAATGAATACAATTTCGACAGATGAAATTATTCCTTTTTTAGAAAGCGAAGTAGCTATTCTAGAAGCTGAATTGGTGGCAGAACAAGCTGTCTTAGCAGATTATAAAACTTTAGAACCAACTGTTGGTGCAGCAGCACAACTACAAGAGGATAAAGAATTGGAAATGGCAACTGTTAACGCGGAAGTGGCTAATGTTACTGCGAAACGTAATAAAGATAATGTTGTATATGCGACAGTAGAAACTGAAATGCAAACTTGGGCTGGCGATAATGGCTTGACATTTGCCATAGTTCCTGAAAAAGGTTTAATACTTAAAGCAGCTGACTTTAATGCACGTAAAGCTACATTGGAAAATGATACGATTGCGCCTTATACTGCTATGATTGCAGCTAAAACAATTTTAGATGCGGCTCTTCCAACGGATGCAGGTTATAATGTGTTAGTTGAAACTTACAATAATGCAAAAGTTGTATTTGATGCAGAGAAAGCGGAGTATAACGCATTTACAGAAGCATTGTTTAATGCTAAAGTAACTACATTCAACGCGCAGTATATTGCTAATAATACGATGAATACCACTGTTGGTGATCAACTTTCTGCATTAGGAGCTAAGATAGCTGCTCTTAATAATGAAATTACTGAGTTACAAGCTTTGGCATTTGTAATTGATGCTGCTGTTGAAGTTGGTTCTGAGGGTGTTAAAGAACATTTGGAAGAGCTTATTGAAAATAAACAAGAAGAGATTGCTGATTTAGGTGTTGAGATTATCGGTGCTAAAGCTGATGTTGAACATGCTAAAGCTGGTTCTTTTGATTTTGATGGTACTATCAACGAAATGGAGCTTGAAATTGCTGAGATAGAAGTTGAAATTGCGAAATTGGAAGCTTTAGTAGTTGCTGCTAAAGGTCGTCTTGATGTTGCAGAAGAAGGATACAAAACTTTACTTGAAGATTAGTAGGGATTATTATAAAAGGAAGCTCCTTCATGATGAAGGACTTCCTTTGGAATTCAAAATTCAAAATATAGAGTTATGTATAGAAAAATTATTTCTTTGATTTCCGTATCGCTTCTATTGAGTACAGCAGTTTTAGCTCAAGATAATTCATCTGATAATTTATCTTTTGTACCTAAAAAAGGTAATTTCACGCTTTCTGTTGTATTGGGTAAAAATGATGCATCTAATATTAACCCATCTGTTCTGCCTAATTATTCGATCTATAATTCCGATGGAGTTGTGACTCGATTAGGAGCAGATCATAATTTCTCGGTAAAAGAACCTGCTTCTATTACTAATTTAGCTGGTATAGCCTTAAATTATTTTATTACAGATAAAATCTCTTTAAGTTTATTAGGATCATATGGTTATAAGTTTTCTCCTGCCGAAGATGCCTTCTCAGGAGTTGATGCTTTATATGGTAATAATGAGATTATGGGGTCAGAAATTCCTGCAATTCAAGGATCTCCTGAAACTAAAAATCATGAAATGTACGTATCGGTAGGTGCTAATTATCATTTCAGAGATATAGCGGGTAATCAAGTTTTAAAAAATGTTGATTTTTATGTTGGTGGTCGTTTCAATTTTGGTTATGAGCGTCTTGAAAAGAATCAAATATCTTGGTTAGAAAATGGAGATAATGGTTATATCGTCAATTCTGGTGGATCTGGAGTAGCTACGGCTGAAGCTTTAGCTTTTGGAGGGGCTATAGTTGGTGGTGTTGATTATTACTTTACTCAGTCTTTGTTTATTGGAGCTGAAGTAAACGCTTTCAATTTCATGTATCAACATTCTGAAATTGTAAAAATGCCAGGAGTACAGGGAGCGGATACGCATACAACATTCGCCAATGTATTTTCATTTCCTCGCTTAAAGATTGGATTTAAAATCTTTTAGTTTGGTCTAAATATTTTAAAGTATCAATGATAATACACAGTTTACTTTATTGAACTATAGATGCTTATTTGGATCTTACAAGTCGATTGGGTAATGGTTTTTTCAAAAGTATATTTATATGTTTAATTCCCGGTTTCATCATATTATGAAATCGGGAAAAATGGTTTAAAGCAATGAATAGGATTCCTGTTCTCGTAATTGATGAAGATAAAAGTGCTGTTGATATACTAGTACATTCATTAAGGAGCAATTGTAGTGATTTTGATGTTGTTGCCAGCTCAACCTCTGTTGATGAAATAGAAGGCTTATTGGATTTTTACAGACCTCATATTGTATTTATTGATTTTAGGCTTGCTAAGAAAATTCATTTTAATCAGAGTGAAAGAAATGAATTTTTATTTGAAACGGTTGTTTTAATAAAAAGTGATGATTTATTGGTCAATAATTTTTTTGGTTTACACTATATTAAAAAACCATTTCGTTCAGATGAGCTTATTGAGATCACTTTACGACTAAAAAATAAATTTTTATTTTACTTCACAGAACAATCTAATACATTGATTACAAAAGAGAATGATCTTAGATTGATGTTACCTGACACTCTTGGGTTTAAATTGGTCAATATAGACGATCTTGTGCGTTGTGAAGCGGATGGATGTTATACTAAGTTCTATTTTAATAATGGCAAGAGAATGATTATTTCAAAACCTTTGTCAAATTTTATCGATCAGTTGCCCAAGGATGTCTTTTGCAGGGTTCATAGTAAACATTTGGTTAATCTGAATTTTGTTCAAGAATATATTAAAGGAAGAGGAGGTAAAATTCGACTTCAGGATGATACACATATTGATGTTTCTGAACGGAAGAAGAAAGAGTTTATTGAAAAGTTAAAAAAAATTGCATATTCTCTTTCTTAATTTTAATGGGAGGAATAGTTTATAGTACAACTGTGTTTTGATTTACTAAGTTGTCATTATTAGATCTGGAATAAGAACTTAAAAAAAAGCATTAGTCCTCTGTTATAATATTAGATAAAATTTATAGATTTTGATAATGCTCTACGTACTTTATAGTATTTTATAAGTCTTGTAAGGTGTAATTCTAACGTAATTATATTTCAGTACCACACAACTGAAATTCCCAAAAGCCATTGTTCATATAGGGAGCGATGGCTTTTTTATGTTGTGGTGCATGTAGTGTTGAAGTAGCGTTGGATAAAAAGAAATAGTATCATGTAGTTTGCTGGTTATTTGCATCTAATCCAAATTCTCTTATAAATTTATATTGTAAGGCTGTATTTAATTAATCGCCAAATTAATAAGATATTCATTTTAAACACCATGGGGGATTTTTCACTTTATTACACACTTGTTGGTTTTTGATGCGCATATGTTTAGTAAGTGTTGTTTGTTGTTAATAATAATATACTTTTGCGTAAAATAAAAAAAACTCCGTATTTACATTTCTACATGTAAATTAGGATTAAAAAGTAAGAGTATTATGATGCTGAAATTATTATTCTTAGCCATGCTCGCACTAACTCATGTTGCTTGTGAACCTTTCTCTGAGTCTAAATCTGCTGCTTCAATACGTGCTATAAAAGCCGAGTATATTAAGGTCCAGATGGCAAAAGAAAATGTCAATTCAGCTTTTAGAAATACTGAAACCATAGCGAGAGAGTTAACAAGGATTATGGAGGAGGCAGCAAATAGGTCTGCTATGCGAAAAATTGTAAGTGATTTAGAGCTTGCCATGCTAAACGTTGATAACTTGAAGTTAGAAATGGAAGCAGCCCTAATTGATCAAAAAAGTTTTGTAACAAGTTCCCAAAATGTGGCTTTAGCGAATGCTTATAAAGCTTATGTTGATTCTTATACGATATGGAACCTTGCCACGAAGAAATTATTAACCAATAAGAGTGAGTTAACTAAAGCTAGCGTTGAGTTAGCTGTGATTAAAGTATTGTCGAGAGAAGAAATTATTGCTTTTTTGCAAAGTAAAGTAGTTAAACTTGAGGTTGAATTAGTGAAAGAAAAACAGATTTTAAATGATTATAAAAACATAGATATTCCAGAAGGAACCGTTGCGCAATTGTTGGAAGAATGTGAATTATTAGTTAAAAAGTTAGATGTGAAAGTAGGTAAGTTACAGGCAGAAATTTTGGTAGATCAAGAATCATTTGATATTGTAAAGAATGAAATGATTAGTTGGTCTGATAATTATGGCTCTAACTTTAGTAACCGTATAGATGCATTGGTTGCGGATACTCTTACTATTTACGACAATACAACTTTTTCTAAAACAGCTTCAAATACTGTAGATATTGAAGATTCCAGTTATAAGGTTTTCGTAGACTCTTCGCTAGATACAAAAGTGAATGCAATTAGTAGCCAATATTTGGCGTGGTGTAGTATGAATAAAGTTTTACGAAATGAAATGAGTGTAGTAAGTGTTAAAAAGACTATTCTTACGTCTGAAATTAATGAGTTGAGTTATTTACAATTCTTATTACTTACAGATGCAAAAATTGGAGTTGAGGCTATAAAGAAAAAATTGGAAGAGCTTATTGATAATAAATCCAATACAGTTACAGATCTAGCGATAAGAGTAACTAAGGCTAAAGGAATGCTTGCAAATGCTCAATCTGGTTCTTATTCAGACGTTGCGATGTTGAACGATCTGCTCAATGATTTGGAGTATAATGTGACTAAATTAGAAGCGGATGTTATAAGATCCGAAGTTGAGGTAACTGCAGCTAAAAGTTGTCTTGATATTACCGAGGAGTCTTATCGAGAAATAATTGAAACTTAGTCTTAATTATTATAGCAGAAAGTTTTCATAGGGCAGAATTTCTTAAATAATTATAATGGAGCTTTTATCGAGAGGCTATTTATTTTCGAATGTTTCCTATTTATGCACAGCCTTGACCAGTATATTTGTTTTTTTCTGTTTGTATGTCTAGTTCAGAACATGTTGAGTGTGTTGTTCTTTCTAAAAAGATTACTTTATTTAAAGCTATTTTCTGGACGAGACAAAATTAAAAATAAAGGCATCGCTCTATTATAGAACGATGCCTTTATTTTTTATATGAATTTCTTATTAATCGAACATGAACTTATCTGTAAAAGCAGGTTTAAGATCACTTAACCAAAGTGCTTTATCGTTGAATTTAGCAAAGAATGGTTGTCCAACCCATTGTGAGTTACGTCCTTGTAAAAAGTTAAGAGCGTATTGCTTTTCTCCATTAATCTCAGTTATACCTAAAACCTGAACTTTACCAGGATTAGCTGACATCACAGGTCCACGAACAGTACGACAAATACCACTCACCTGAGAGTAGGCATCACGGAAAATATGCCATGCTTCTTCAAGTGTTAATCCGAAGTATTCTTGTGCACCAGTTTCTCTAGCCATAAACATGTAATATGGAATCATACCCATATCTACTTGTTTACGCCACATATTTGCCCACATGTCAGCATCATCATTCAAATGCTTCAAAAGTGGCGATTGTGTACGAATAACAGCACCTGTTTCGCGAATCGCTTTTGTCGCATTAGTTACGGCAGCAGTCTTTAATTCGCTAAGATGATTGAAGTGAGCCATAAAAGACAGGCTTAGACCAGCATCCGTAATCGATTTAAATACGTCTAGAAGTTCCTGAGCATCGTTATCATGGGTGTAACGGTATGGCCAGTAAGCTAATGTTTTTGATCCTATTCTAATGGTTTTTAGATTTGGTAAATCAGCTTCAAGAATGGCATCAATATAAACTTTGAAAACCTTCGATTTCATTACCATTGGATCACCACCAGTGAATAATAAATCGGTAATTTCGTCGTGTTCTTGTAAATAGGCAATGACTAGATCTATTTCTTTCATGGCAAATTTTAAACCTTCCAATCCAGTAAATTGTGGCCATCGGAAACAGAAAGTACAGTAGGCATGGCAAGTTTGTCCCTGAGTAGGAAAAAACAACATGGTTTCGTTGTACTTGTGCTGAGCTCCCATCAGTTTTTCACCATTCAATTCAGGAACATTATGTGCCTGTCCTGATGGGTTTGGGTTTAAAGTTAACCTGATTTCGTTTGATGCTTTTGTAATCTCTTTTTGAGTGGCTTTAGCTTGGATTAGCTGAGCCATTTTATCGAAATACTTTGTCGAAAGCATGCCTTTCTGAGGAAAGGTTAAACGGAAAATTGGATCTTCGCTGAAGTTATCCCAATCTATCAACTCATCAATCACATAGTTGTTTACCTTAAAGGGAAAAATTTCCCCCAAAACCTCAATATCGAATATCTGTGCAGCACTTAATTTCTGCATTTGTGTGATATTCTTAAAGGTTTTTTGTGTATAAACTTTATACTTCATCGAAAAAAATATGTTTTAGTTGTAAACTTATTAATACATATCAGTCAGACAGGTGACTGCAAGTGTTATGCAATCAGGTTCTTAATATCTGAATCCACTTCAAAAAGATTATCTTCATGGCTCAAGCAATGTACTGAGCGCAGAATAAAGGATCTGTAATCCTGTGGTTAAGGACAAAGTCCGACTATTCCAAGAATGCTATTCCTGAAAACAATCTCAAAAAGCTATCAGTAAAAACAATAGTGAAGATATATGTCCTTTATATTAGGACGAATATATTTCAGTAAGGTTCCGATCTTTAACACGGAAGGGGAATTATTTCCTATAATAAATATCAACGAATGTGAATAAGGAAGATGATAATTCCGTGAATCAATAATAGCTAGCCGCGAATGTACTATTTTTGTAGGCTTTAAACAAATATAGCAGTGAGCTTTACATTAAAATAAAAGACCTGTCTTTCTTTTAATATATTGCATGAGTGCCTGATAAAGATTACTTTTGCTGAAAATCAGGAATTCAGCTCTAATAGGAACATCTCTTTAGAGTTAAATTGATCTGAATTAGATTTAGAAAAATTAAATAAAGGTATTGATGAATGGCATAATTTCCGTGGATACCTTTTCCACTAGTTATCAAGAGTAAAATCTGATAGTCTTATTAAAAATTCATGAAGCGAACAGATATAGAGTTAATGGCCCCTGTTGGATCTTACGAATCCTTAATGGCAGCTATTCAGGGAGGAGCCAATTCAATTTGTTTTGGTATAGAGCAGTTGAACATGCGTGCTCGATCGTCTAATAATTTCACTAAAGATGATTTGCGAGAAATCGTTAAGATTTGTAAAGAAAATGAGGTGAAGACATATTTAACTGTTAATACGGTTTTGTATGATAATGAGATCAACTTACTGCATGAAGTTATAGATTCTGCTAAAGAAAACGGAGTTACTGCGGTTATTGCTGCTGACGTGGCTGCTATTTTATATGCACGCTCTATAGGTGTTGAAGTGCATATTTCAACTCAATGTAATATCACAAATATAGAGTCTGTAAAATTCTATTCCCAGTTTGCGGATGTTGTTGTTTTGGCTCGTGAGCTTAATTTGGATCAGGTGGCCAATATTTACCATCAAATCGTTAAGCAAGACGTTAGAGGCCCCAAAGGTGAATTGATACAAATAGAAATGTTTGCTCATGGTGCTTTGTGTATGGCAGTATCAGGAAAATGTTATTTGAGTTTGCACGAGAAATCATCTTCAGCAAACCGTGGGGCTTGCATGCAAACATGCAGAAAGGCCTATACCGTTACCGAAAAGGAAACAGGAAATGAATTGGAGATTGATAACCAATACATCATGTCCCCCAAGGATCTTTGTACCATTAGTTTTGTGAATAAATTGATAGATGCAGGAGTTCGTGTTCTTAAGTTTGAAGGACGAGCGCGCTCTCCAGAATATGTCAAAACCGTTCTAAGTTGTTATAATGAGGCTGTTGATGCCTATTTAGATGGTAGTTATGGTGAAGAAAAAATAGCTGTATGGAAAGAGCAGTTATCGACCGTTTTTAACCGTGGATTTTGGGATGGTTATTATATGGGGCAGAAAATTGGTGAGTGGAGTTCCGAATACGGTAATCGTGCAACCAAACGTAAAATGTTGATTGGTAAAGGAACCAATTATTTTCACAAGATTAAAGTGGCTGAATTCTTGTTAGAATCGCAAGAATTAAGCGTAGGAGATAAAATTTTGATAACAGGACCTACAACAGGAGTTGTTGAAACGACACTTGAGGAGATTCGTGTAGATTTAAAACCTGTGGAAAAAGCGGTAAAAGGAGATAGCTTCTCGATTGCTTTAGATACAGTTATTCGTCGATCAGATAAACTTTATAAGATTGTTGACGTAAACGAAGACTTGCTTCAATAGAGAAAGACTTACAACTAACCACTAATATAAAACCGACCAATGAAAAGAATTGCATTAACATTACTAGCCTTAGTTTTCACGACTAGTTTATGGGCTAGTGATCATGAAGGGGATAGAACCCAAAAAGGACAAATGGCACCAGATTTTACCATTACGAATCTCGATGGTGAAGTTTTTAAACTTTCCGATATGAAGGGGAAAGTTGTATTGGTGAATTTTTTCGCAACATGGTGTGGGCCTTGTATGAAAGAGTTGCCCGAACTTGAAAAACAAGTTTGGCCTCGATTTAAGAATGAGAATTTTAAGTTAATTTCTATTGGACGAGAGCATACAAATGCGGAATTGAAAAAGTTTAGATCTAAAAAGCAATATACTTTTCCGATTGCAGCAGATCCTAAGCGACAAATATATGCTAGATACGCTGAGAAGTTTATTCCAAGAAACTATATCATTGATAAAGAAGGGAAAATAATTTTCCAATCTAAAGGCTTTTCCCAGAAAGAACTTGATGAAATGATGATTATCATTGAGAAGGCTTTAAATAAGTAAATTAAAAAAATAAGATTTAGACTAACTCAACAGTAATGATACAATACAAAGGGAATTTACTTAAAATGCGCACGCAACTTAAGGATGTGATAACTTATGAATTACCAATTGGTGACGACTTAGTTGATATGAATACCTTAATTGGCAAAAAGTTGACTTGGACCTATCAGAACCAAATCAATTGTGTTCATTGTGGTAAAAAAACCAAAACGTCTTTCTTTCAAGGGCATTGTTATACCTGTTTCACAAGTCTACCTCAGACTGATGCAAGTATCATGAAGCCTGAGTTAGATGAAACACATTTAGGAATTTCTCGAGATATAGAATGGTCTAAGGAGAATTTTTTAAAACCACATTACGTTTATCTGGCTTTTTCAAGTAATTTAAAGGTTGGTGTAACGCGTGAAACGCAAATTCCAACCCGTTGGATAGACCAAGGAGCAGTTGGAGCTATAAAACTTGCCAAAACTCCCAACAGGCATATAGCTGGGATTATTGAGGTGGCTTTAAAAGATCATTTTGCTGATAAAACCAATTGGAGAGCTATGCTTAAAAATGAGGGAGACGTTACCGTTGACCTAAAAGCAGAAAAGTCTAGAGCAGCTGAATTGTTACATCCCGAACTTCAACAATATATCTGTTCAGGAAATGAGGTATATGAATTCAACTATCCTGTTAGTCAATACCCTGATAAGGTTAATAGCATTAACTTTGATAAGCTTGATTCTTTTGAAGGCGAATTAAAAGGGATTAAAGGTCAATATCTCATGTTCGAAGATGGAAAAGTTATGAATATTCGAAAACACAACGGATATTTTGTTGAATTGAAAGTAGAATAGGAAAAAAACAAACAATTTGAAGCTAAAAAGATCAAATATCTTAATATCTTTGTGTTGAGTATTTAATGCTTAAAAAACAAAACACAATAAATATCCTTTACTAATCGTAAAATTCTGAAGTAAAATGGAAAATATAAACTGGAAAGAATTTGGTTTTGGTTATACTAAAACTGATTATAATGTGCGTTGTCACT
>Ga0193953_1000849_pt1 | contig 15280 bp, 11 predicted proteins | sample BB_4_MG_FD_140325 | JGI IMG/M metagenome (GOLD analysis project Ga0193953, IMG submission 140325) | Microbial mat bacterial communities from the Broadkill River, Lewes, Delaware, United States - BB_4_MG | ecosystem: Environmental > Aquatic > Freshwater > River > Microbial mats | place: USA... | reverse complement strand
CATCGACCTTCTCACAACCGCTGATCAATTTTTGTTGTCTGACTATTATCTGGCGGAGTGGCATTATCGTTTAGCCCGGGCATTGGAGGGAGAGAAACGGTATAAAGCGGCTATTTCTCATTATCAAGTGGTGATATCCTTAACCAGGGAGGATGATCGTTATATTGGTCCTTATTCCGCCTTAAATGCAGCTAAAATACACTTGGAAGTATTCAATGATTCGAATTCTTGTAAAAGCATGCTGCAACAGGCCAAAGAGCTAAATAGCGGACAATATAAATCGGATATTAAACGAAAAATATCTGCGTTGAAGAATTAAACTTTCCAGGTTTCTTCGAGTTTTCAAGTTGAAGGTAGCTGGATTTTTTATCATGATTGCGTAATGTTCTCAGAGGGGTTAATTGCTGAGATATGAGCGTCATTTTAAACCATGTGTTGTAAAAAAGGTAATTCCATGAAGAGAATCGAGCATGCCAATGGAGCCGTTAAAATGTATAAAATTTTCAAGCACTAATGTGACTTCAATGTAAATGATGAGCCCTCTGAATATTTTTCGGGGGGCTTAATTTTTTATGAGGGAATACCAATTAAATATCAAATTGCGCTGGTATATGCCGACATATAAGCAAAGTGGCTTATGAAGTGCAACGCACTTAAGGAGTCTTTTGATAGGTGTTCGGCATAAGCACTGTATAGGTATGGATGGTTTGTTTTGGCCCGCTGACAAGCCTTTGTTCTGTACCGACCGTACGGTTCACAATTACTTAAGCTAGAATTAATGTATATCTACTTGAATGTTATGCAAAAACAATTAAATTTGGCCAGTATTTTTAATTTTAATTAATATTCTAACCTAAAATTTATGTTATGAAGAAAGTTTTACTTCTTTGTTTATCCTTTTTTGCATTAGTCTCTGCTTTTGGGCAAGCCAGTGATCTCTTCTTTTCGGAGTATATTGAAGGAGGTAGTAGTAATAAGTATCTAGAGATATTCAACGGAACAGGAATGGCTGTTGATCTATCTGACTATAAAGTTGAATTATACTCAAACTCAAAGGATAGAAACACTGCTTCTCAAATATTGAACTTATCTGGTAGTTTGAGTAATGAAAATGTTTATACTATTGGTAATTCGGGTGGTACTATTTTTACTGCTGATATTAACCATCAGGTAACATACTTCAATGGTGATGATGCCATTGCATTAATTAAGATTTCGACAGGACAATGTGTTGATATTATTGGTTGTATAGGTGAAGATCCAGGAAGTGCATGGATTGATGGAAGTCATTCAACAGTGAATAAAACTTTGGTTAGAAAATCAACTGTAACCGGGGGCGTAGTAACTAATCCTGCATCGGGTTTTCCTACTTTAGTTTCTGAGTGGGATGTTTTTGATATCGATACAAAAAATTACCTGGGAGCTCACACATTTACCCCAAATGCACCGGCAGCCGTTGAGATACCTGAATTTTCTGTAGGCTCAGGGATTTATACAACTTCTCAATCCGTAAAAATTACTTCTGCCACTGCCGATGCTACCATCTATTATACAACAGATGGTACCGTACCAACGGATGCCTCTACGCTTTATGAGAATGCAATTGCTGTGAGCACTACCACAACATTAAAGGCCATCGCTTACAAAGCTGGAATGACAGAGAGTTCAGTTGCTTCTGCAACGTATTCTTTTCCTGTAAATGTAGCGACTGTTGCTGAGTTAAGAGGCGGATTAACAGATGGCACGGTTTATAACTTAATCGGTGAAGTCTTTTTAACATTTCAGCAAGCCAGTCGGAATCAGAAATTAGTTCAAGATGCTACGGGTGGAATTTTGATAGATGATACAGGCAAAAAAATAACCACCGTTTATAATCTGAATGATGGAATTACCGGGCTTACTGGTGTGTTGGCGGTTTACAAGGGTTTGCTTCAGTTTATTCCTTCAATGGATCCGGGGGCAGCTTCTTCTAATAACAATGCTGTTTCAGCCACTGAGGTAACAATTTCTGATCTAAAAGCAAACTGGAGTTCTTATGAGTCGAAACTGGTTAAGCTATCGAATGTTAGTTTTGGTGCCAAAGCCGGCGGTAAATTCGCAGATGCACAAGACTATACGCTTGCTGATAATGGTGCAAATGAAATTGTATTACGCACTAACTTTAGAGGTACCGACTTGGTAGATAATGTAATTCCTGCTTCAGCTATCGTTGTGGGTGTTGCAGCTATTTATGATGGGACGCATCAGATCATTCCAAGAGGAGCCGCTGATATTTCAGGTGTTTCAACGGCTGTGAATGATGTGGTAAAACAACAAACGACCATTACTCCAAACCCCTTCCATAATACAATTAAGGTAACTTCAGAAAGCAAAGTCATTTCCGTCGCTTTTTATAATTCGGTCGGGCAATTGGTGAAAGAGGTTTACAATGTCGATTCATCGATCCCAACTGCTGATTTGGCGAAGGGATTGCACATCATTCAGGTAACATTTGAAGATGGTTCAGTAAGCACTCAAAAAGTGATGAAGAAATAATCATACTGAAATAATTTTGTGAAACCTCCCGGATGTTTATTCAGGAGGTTTTTTATGCTTCATCGCATTGCTTGAAGCCTATTTTTGGTCTTGGGGGATGGCTTTCCTGTTTTTGAATGAGCCGGTCCAGATAGGAGAAAATCTTCCTGATGCTTCTATCGTGATCGTTGAGGTGAAACTTCATTGGTTAACACGAACCTGAAGTCTTCCGGGAAACGCTCCGTATTGCGCTTGACCTGTTGTTTTAAAATTTTTGTTTCGACGCCTTACAACTCTTCTAAATCGCAATCCAGCATTACTTTTTATTGCCGGATCGAGTGAATTTTTCGCAGGATTAATTCTTCCGGGATAGCAATGGTATTGTTGTATTGACTGGACATTAAGTAAGGTTTTACAACATTAATATAGGAAGAATTAGCGGAGAATTCCAGTTAAAGGGAATTCTCCGTGTGCGATAATTCAAGAGTACAGCATTGAATACCGGATTTTTTATGTCACTGAAGAAGGTTTCTTAATTCTCTACTCCTTTATCTTAAACTCAATGCGGCGGTTAATCTGGTGTGCTTTTTTACGTTGTTGAGGTCGGAGTTTTTGAATGAATACTTTGTTGAGCACATCCTCTTTTTTAAGAAAGTCAAATTCTTTTGCCTGTAGGCGATTGACGGTTACCGGTTGCGTGTCACCATAGCCTTTGGCCGATAAACGTTCCGTAGCGATGCCTTTAGTCAACAGGTAATCCATGACTGCCTGAGCCCGTTGCTGACTTAAAACGATGCTTTCGGTTTCGTCGCCTTCACCAGAAGTGTGAGCACCCACTTCAATCACCACTGCCTGATTCATTTCCAGAATTTCAGCCAGGCGATCCAATTCACTTCGGGCATTGCTGTTGAGGTCTGATTTATTTTCTTCAAAAAAGATGTCTTTCAATACAATGGCATCTTCCATGGGGATCATTTCCATGTTGAATTCAAATATTTGGTCGTTATCCAAACCAATCGTCGTCATTTTCTCTTTCTGATTGAAATAACCTTTCGCCGCGATCATAAACACATAATCGGTGTTCTTGATCAGCTTGGTGCCAAAGGAACCATCTTCGCTAATGCGCAATTTTAAGTTGGTGCCGTCAGTGCCGATTAAACGCAGGTAGGCATCTGTAATGGGAGTATTATCTTTCTGACTGCGCACGTCACCGCGCATTTCAAAGTTGAGTTTGGGCAATACAAATGAATAGATGTTATCCACGCCTTTGGAACTTCCGCGTGAGGAGCTGAATAAGCCGGCTTCTTCCAGTCCTTGATAAACAATGCCAAAATCATCGGCTTCACTGTTGATGGGGCGCCCCAGGTTGATGACCTGCCATTGGTCTTCGTCATCTTTAATGGCTTTGTAAATATCCAGGCCGCCATAGCCAATGTGTGCATTGGAGGCAAAAAACAAAGTACCATCCAGGCGTACATAAGGAAACATTTCATCTCCTGGTGTATTGATGATTTCGCCCATGTTTACCGGTTCGGACCAGCCGCCTTCGCCACCTTTTTCTGCTTTCCAAAGATCTTTACCACCCACACCACCTGGCATATCGCTGACAAAATAAAGGGTATTTCCGTCATTGGAGATGGCCGGGTGGGCTACTAATAAGCTATCACCTCCTACCGGAAGGACTTCTGGTTCACTCCACTTACCACCCGTGCGGGATATTTTCAGCATTTCGGCACCCAAGGGTTTTTCGTTGTCATATTTGCACCGCGTGAAGTACATGTCTTTGCCATCCGAAGAAAGCGTGCCGGCTCCTTCATCAAATTCTGTATTGATGGTTTCCCCCAAGGGTTCTGCTTCCGTCCATTTGCCCTTGGCATCGATGCGTGCTACATACAAGTTGCTGCCTCCCTGGCCGGTAATGCGACTACGGCGACGTGATTTTTTTTCAGTCCGCATGGATGAAAAATATACCTGGTCATAATCATTACCTGCATATCCCGGTGAATAATCACTGAAACGGGTATTGCTCAGGCCTTTAATTTTTTGTATTTGATAGCGTGTTATTTGGTTTTCATCCATGGCCAGTTTGCAGGAGGCGATCCCATTGCTGGCCCGGCGGTCAAATCCTTTTTTTTCCAGATAGCTTTCATAGCCTTCCAGTGCATCTTCGTATTTTCCTGCGGCCAGATACATGTCCGCCATGTACAGTTCAGCAATCTGCTCTTCAAATTTATAACGAACGCTCTTGGAGTAATAGGATGCTGCCTTTCGGGGGATGTTTATGGTGCGGTAACATTCACCCATGTAAAAGGAAAGTTCCCCTTTGGTGTATCTGTTCTTTTCGCGGGAATAGGCGCGTTTGTATTGGGAAGCCGCCCGGTTGTATTCGCCAATTTCAAAAGCTTTGTTGGCATGGCTGACATTTTTTCCTAAAAAACAGCTATTGAGCACTGGTAATAACAGTGCAAGGGATGTGAAGACCGGTATGTAACGTTTTGTATTTTTCAAAATGGGCATCAGGCTCTGAGTTTAACGAACCAAAAGTAAACAATAATCAGATGATTAAAAATAACGTAGTTCTAATGAATTTATTGTGGATCTGAAGATAATTGGAAATAGGTCAGATAAATTAAAAATAAAGCATGAAAGTGAAGCTTTATTAACTTTCTTTCATGCCAATGTTTATTTGTATAAATATCAGTATAAGAACTACAGGGTTATTGTATTGTGAAGTTATCACAGTTCAATTAGTATGTTGAAACAGTGAATTTTGTTGTATATTTTTTGTTATTTCCATTAAAGGTCGCAATGTAAATTCCCGGGGAGAGATTATGTGTTATTTGTGTTTGTTTAGAGTTGATTTTTTGAGATAGCAAACATTGACCATTTATGTTATAGATCTTTAGAAGTCTATCATTTTGGTTGTTGTGCTGAAAGTAAAGAGTTGATCCTTTCGAATATACTAATATGTCAGAGTATGGGAGGGAGGTGTTGCCGACAGTATTATCTGATCCAAACCGATACAGAGTCTTACTACCTATTGCATAAATAACGTTATCAACCAAGCAGAATTTTCGGATAATATCTTGCCCTATATCAAATTTATCTTCTCTATTTTGTGCATCAATAATAATATGCATAGCATATACAGAGTTTCCATAGCTGCTTTTTGTAGCCAAGATAAAATTGTTAGTGCTAAAACCACATACAGCAGTATTATTTATCCAAAAATGAGGTACTTCTACCCACATATTGTCATATCGCTTATAAAGGCTACCAGAATATGTGTTTTCAAAAGAGTATTTTAGGGATAATGCTGTGAATCCATTATAATGGATATCTTTAATTTTTTTGTATTCTAGGTTAGGTGATTCATCAGGAACTTCAAAATCTTCTATCCATGTAACACCGAAATCCGAAGTTTTAAAAATAAAATCTTCTGCAACTCCATATCCAATTCCGGTTTCCGGGTTAATGCTTATAATATCAAGTGAATTTTCTCTGTCTGTGTTTCCGTGACTAGTGCATAAGGTTGGATTGTAGTTCCAATTTACTCCTCCATCACTGGTATGCAAAACACCTTTTCCTGTTGTAATAATGCCGTTTAAAATATCTTTAAAGAATATTTGCTGATAGGATCCCTTAAAGGAAATATAACCAACAACTTTTGACCAATTTTTTCCATTGTCAACTGTTTTTAATAAGTCGTTGTTATTAAGAATCCATCCAACTCCATTGTCAATGAAATATATATCTCTAACTGATCGGTACATATCCAAATTGTCGAAAATAACTTGCCAATTCTTTCCTCCATCATAAGTATGCCAAACTTTAAAGGCATTAGTGATATAGCCAATGTCTTTTGTAATAAAGTGAATATCTTTAAGATAAAAGCCATCTGGTGCAACGATTTGTGAAATAGATTCCCATTTCATTTGGGATGAAGCAGTAAAAAAGATGCTAATACCAAGCAATAGTAGTGACAATTTTTTCATATTGATACTAAAAATAAATCAGCCTGTGGATTTACAAGTCGAAGTTAATATATGGAGCGAATGTAATAAATAAAAAGAAATTTAATTATAGTAAAGCTAAAAAAGTTATTTCGGAGCAATAAGCAGCTAATGCCCGACATTGAGGACATGTTTCGTTACATGGAGAGATTATTTCGTAACATTCAGTTGATGTGTTATTGCATTGAATGTATGTTTCGGTACATTGGATGGGTCTTTAAATGCATTGAGTTGATATGGGGTGGTAAAAAAAAGCCCCGCTAATGCGAGGCTTGAAAAATTATTCTGCTAAGAATGGATATTTGTAATTGTGAGGCGGTACAAACGTCTCCTTGATGGTACGCGGGCTTACCCAACGCATCAGGTTAATGGCCGAACCGGCTTTATCGTTTGTGCCGGATCCACGTGATCCGCCAAATGGCTGCTGTCCAACAACGGCACCAGTTGGTTTGTCATTGATGTAGAAGTTACCAGCGGTATCTACCAAACGTTTGGTCATTTTTTCAATGATGTAACGATCCTGAGCAAATATGGCTCCGGTTAAAGCATAAATAGATGTTTTATCCAGGATATCCATGGTTTCATCCAGCTTGGTATCTTCGTATACATAAATGGTCAGTACGGGCCCAAACAACTCTTCTTCCATGGTTTGATACATTGGATTAGTTGTTTGAATAATTGTTGGCTCAATAAAGTAACCCACTGATTTGTCATAGTTACCACCCATGATTACTTCGGCCTCGTTGCTGGCATTGGCATCATCAATGGCACCAGCTAATTTGTCGAAAGAAGCTTCATCAATCACTGCGTTTACGAAGTTTGAGAAGTCTTCCGGGGGTCCCATTTTCAGATCTTTCAGTTCAGCAGCTACGTGCTCGCGAATTTCATCCCAGCGACTGGCCGGTATGTAGGCACGGGAGGCAGCGGAACATTTTTGACCCTGGTATTCGAAAGCACCACGTGTAATGGCAGTTCCCACTGCTTTTGCATCACATGATTTGTGGGCAATGATGTAATCTTTACCACCTGTCTCACCAACGATACGTGGATAAGTTTTGTATTTGTGGATATTCTCACCAATGGCTTTCCAGGTACCCTGGAACACACCTGTTGATCCGGTGAAGTGGAAACCAGCGAAATCAGGATGTTCAAAGACTACTTTGGCAGCTACCGGTCCGGATGCATAAACCAGGTTAATAACCCCGTCAGGTACACCAGCCTCCTTGAATAGTTGCATCAGGAAGTAAGCTGAATAAACGGATGTTTTAGAAGGTTTCCAAACCGCTACGTTACCCATCATGGCAGGTGCAGTCTGTAAGTTACCGGCAATGGATGTAAAGTTAAATGGTGTCAGGGCAAAGATGAAACCCTCCAAAGGACGGTACTCCACACGATCCCAGATACCAGGTGCAGATGCTGGTTGACCGGCATAAATCTCAGTCATGTACTGCACGTTGAAACGGAAGAAATCTGCCAATTCACAAGCTGAATCAATCTCGGCCTGGAAGGCATTTTTTGATTGACCTAACATGGTCGCTGCATTCAGAATCTGACGGTAAGGACCTGCTAATAGGTCAGCGGCCTTCAGGAAAATAGAGGCACGGTGCTCCCAGCTCAACTCCGACCATTGCTTGCGGGCTTTTAAAGCTGCATCAATAGCTTTGTGAACATGGGTTTCATCACCTTGGTGATAATAGCCTAAGGTGTGATTAATTTCGTGAGGCGGGTGAATCCGTTTTTTATTACCGGTTCTGATTTCTTCACCACCAATAATCATTGGAATATCTATTTCCTGTGAACGGAATGCTTCCAGTTGTTTTTTTAGGTCTGCACGTTCAGCAGTGCCGGGGGCATAACTTAAGATGGGCTCATTTTTAGCCGGCGGCACATTAAAAATTCCTTTTGGCATAGTTTATCTGTTTTGTAAGGTTAATACTCAGTCAAGGAGAAATTATAATTGGAATGCGATTGTAATATTCCTATTTCAATTGACAACAAAACAAATCTATGATATTTCAAAAGGGATCGCTATGAAAAATGTCAGTGTTTTAAAGATTGATGCTATGAAACGAAATACAATTTTATTGGTAAAGTACGAGTATGATTCACTTCTGGCGGGTTTCAACAGATAAATGTAAAATCAAAAAAAAACAGATGAATTTTATCAGGTTATTGTGCTGTTACACAGTTGAGTTGAGTTGTTAATGGTTGCCAGGGGCGCTATACTTCAGTGAATTGGACATGTTTACGCCGATCAGCCGTTCGTAATTATCACTGGTGGCCTTATAGTAGACATAAATGAGATAATCGTTTTCACTTTGCCCAAAGTTGCCTTCAAAGCGTTCTACTTCAGCTTTGGTTTTGCCATTTTCCAGAAAATGGTACTGATAATTGTAAAAACCTTGCTTTAGAAATAGGCTCAACTCATAGGCTATGGATTCGTAGTTGTAATTCATTTTATTACGTTTGTTCAATTGCCAGTCACTTAAGCCTCCGGTTACATAGACATCGCCATCGATGAACGGGGCAGCAACCGGAAGCGTGAAGTGTGCATACACATAGTCTGCTTCAATGTGTGGATCACGCTCTTCGCGTACATCAATCACATATTTGCCGTTGAAATCTTCGCGATAAAAATACGGTTTAGACCCCTGTGCTTTCTCGGCAAACAGGGTGAAGTGATAAAAGGGATCATGAAAACTGATTTTCTCTACATGTTCAGGTGCAAAGCGGGTACTACGCAAATCGAGCCAACGGTATTCGTTGCCACCGTCAAACAAATTTTCACGACTATATTCATAAGCTAATTCCTCGTTGCGAATAAAAAGTGGTTTCAAATCATCAATCTGATTATCCCATCGTCCGTTTTGTTGAACGATAACTTTGATGTCGTTGTGGGCATTATCTATTCTAAAGTTTGGGTGCAGAATGGTAAAATTCACTTGCTGCATGGTCTGACGCAGGGATGAACTAGCGGTATATTTGACGCGCGGAATAATGCTTACTTGTGATTCCGAAACCCAGAAGGGGCGAACCAGAACCGGATTAGCTTCCTCACCCAGTTCAAAGACTTTAATAATATAATTACCCGATAGTTTGAGCTGAATGTCATTGTTGGGGAAATCCAGTGTATAATGCACATATGACTGGAGGGTATTAAAAGAATACTGATAATCTTCGATGGCATTGGGCATGAATCCCTCCACATATTCTGTTTGCATCAAATCAGAAAATTCCCAGTCTGAGTTGCAATGGACAATGGTGTATTGATAATTTTTTGAGTCAAAAGCAAAATCATCGAAACTTAAAGTGAGTTGTTCGGTGCCTCTGAGTTGAATAATGGGATTGGATAAATCCCATCCTTTTTTATGCAATTGAACGGTGTGAATATGACTGGCCGTACGTATCGGATTATTGGCCGAGACACTTTGTCCGACAAAAGTCAGTAAAAACCATACACACAGAGTTAATATTAGCGAATTATTTCTTTGATTCACTGAAACATTTCTATCAGTGAGCTGTTTCCAAAGCGTAATAAAATGTAAATAGCACATATTCACGGTTCTTTTGAGCATCGATTTTGGTATGGAAAAGTTATAATTTTATCTATTTTTGCACGTAAATATAAAAAAACCGTTTTTCAAACATGTCAGAGGTAATAAAAATTAAAAGAGGTCTTGATATTCGGCTTGCAGGAAAAGCTGAAAAAGTATTTGGACAGGCCGCATTACCCGAACATTTTGCTATCAAACCCTCCGATTTTCATGGAGTGGTACCAAAAATGGTGGTAAAAGTAGGGGACAAGGTGAAAGCTGGTACGGTTTTATTTTATGACAAATATCGTCCTGAAGTAAAATTTGTGTCACCGGTGAGTGGTGAGTTGGTTGCGGTGAACCGCGGCGAACGTCGTCGTATTCTCGAGGTCGTAGTGAAGACTGATGGTCAGGAGGAAGCCGAACAATTTGGTGCCGCTAAGCCAGCTGATCTCTCCAGAGAAGAAGTGATCGAGAAGTTATTGAATGCTGGTGCCTGGCCATTTATTCGTCAGCGTCCGTATGATGTGATTGCCAACCCGAATGAAACGCCTAAAGCGGTGTTTGTTTCCGGATTTGACTCATCACCATTGGCGCCTGATTATGATTTTGTGCTTTCTGGGCAGGAAAAATATTTCCAGGCTGGTATTGATGCTTTGAAAAAGTTGTGTGATAATGTCAATGTTGGGATTAATCACGAGGCCGCTTCAAAGGTGTATAACAGTACGAAAGGTGCTGCTTTACATAGCTTCCAGGGACCACACCCGGCAGGTAATGTAGGTGTACAGATTCACCACACGATGCCAATTAACAAAGGTGAAACGGTTTGGGTGACACAGCCACAGGAAGTGATTGCCATTGGTAAATTGTTTGAAGAAGGCGTTTATGATGCTAATCGTATTGTAGTATTGGCTGGATCGGAAGTAGAGAAAGCAGGTTATTTTCGTACGAAAGTGGGTGCCAGCATCTCTACATTGGTAAAAGGCAATGTGAAAGAAGGAAACTTACGTTATGTAAGCGGTAATGTATTAACCGGAACAGAACTGGAAGATGATGGTTACCTGGGGTTCTATCACTCACAAGTTTCGGTTATTCCGGAAGGTGATTACCATGAATTCATGGGCTGGGCATTGCCAGGATTTGGTAAATACAGTGTTTCCCGTTCATTCTTTAGCTGGATGTGCAGCAAAAAAGAGTACCGTTTAGATGCGAATATGCATGGTGGTGAGCGCGCGTTTGTGGTATCAGGTCAGTATGAAAAAGTATTGCCAATGGATATCTTACCTGAATTTCTGTTCAAATCAATTCTGGTGGAAGACATTGATAAGATGGAGCAGCTGGGTATTTACGAACTGGCCGAAGAGGATATTGCATTGTGTGAATTCGTTTGTACATCTAAGTTAAATCTGCAATCCATTCTTCGGACAGGAATTGATTTAATGATAAAAGAGTTGAGCTAATCTCTTGTCGATTAAATGAATTGAAATAATAAAATTTTAAACGATATAACATTGAAAGCGTTAAGAAGATTACTCGATAATATCAAACCTCACGTTCAAAAGGGCGGGAAGTTTGAAAAATTCCACTCTACTTTTGATGCCTTTGAAACGTTACTGTTTGTGCCTGATGCAACAAACAAAAACGGTGTGCATGTGAGAGATTCCATTGACATGAAACGTACAATGGCTGTGGTGGTAATGGCATTGGTGCCGGCTTTGCTTTTTGGTATGTGGAATACCGGTTATTTCCACTTTCAGTCACTTGGACAGGAGGTTGGTTTTTGGGCTGAATTCCTGCATGGTGCCTTGCAAGTATTGCCAATTGTGATTGTTTCTTATGTAGTGGGTTTAGGAGTTGAATTTGCGTTTGCGCAAATGCGCGGACACGAAGTAAACGAAGGTTTCCTGGTGTCAGGTATGTTGATTCCATTAGTACTGCCTGTTGATACACCACTTTGGATGGTGGGTGTTGCAACCGTTTTTGCGGTGGTGATTGGTAAAGAAGTGTTTGGCGGAACCGGTATGAATATCTGGAACCCGGCTTTAATTGCCCGTGCCTTCCTATTCTTTGCCTATCCATCAAAAATGTCTGGTGACCTGGTATGGGTTTCCGGATTAACTGAAGGAGAAGGTGTCGTGGATGGATTTTCCGGAGCTACGCCCTTAGCTGAAGCAGTGAGTGGTAACATAGACAAGTTTTCGTTAATGGATAGTTTCCTCGGATTTATTCCAGGTTCTATTGGTGAAACATCTACTTTGGCTATTTTGATTGGTGCAGCGATATTGATTTATACAGGTATTGCGAACTGGAAAATCATGTTGTCGGTATTTGCCGGCGGGTATGTGATGGCTTTAGGTTTCAACGCCATTGGTATGAATGCCTTAATGGAAGTGCCGGCGATTCACCATTTATGTTTAGGTGGGTTTGCATTTGGTGCTGTATTTATGGCTACAGACCCTGTATCGGCTTCCCGAACAGAAAAAGGTAAATGGATTTATGGTTTCTTGATCGGAGTGTTTGCCATCTTGATTCGTGTCTTCAACCCGGCGTATCCGGAAGGAATGATGTTGGCGATTCTGTTGATGAATACCTTCGCACCATTGATCGACCATTTTGTGGTTCAGGGAAATATTAACCGTCGCTTGAAAAGAGCCAAAGTAAACGCCTAAAAGAATTAGAAAAATGGATAGACAAGGAAATACATATACATTTTTGTATGCTTCCGTTATGGTGATTGTGGTGGCGGCGCTGCTGGCGTTTGTATCCGAATCACTGAAGGATAGACAAAATAAGAATGTGGAAGTCGCTAAGAAAATCGATATTCTAAAATCGGTTAATATTGAAAGTACCGCCAAGGACGCAGAAGCGAAATATGAAAAATACATTGGTGAGAATGCTTACATCCTTAATAAAGCGGGTGAAAAGCAAACTGGTTCGGCCTTTGATGTAGATTTAGCGAAAGAGATTAAGAAGGATGATGCTGAACGCGCCTATCCGCTTTACGAATGTAAAATGGATGACGGCTCGGTGAAGTATGTAATACCTGTTCGCGGTAAAGGTCTGTGGGGTCCTATCTGGGGCTATGTTTCCCTGAATGATGACAAAAACACTGTTTTTGGTGCGACGTTTGGACACAAAGGTGAAACACCTGGTTTGGGTGCGGAGATAGACAAAGCCTTTTTTCAGAAACCGTTTTCCGGTAAGAAAATCTTTGATGCATCTTCGAAATTTGTATCTGTTGATGTGGTGAAAGTTGGACAGTCAGCTGGAAATGAACATGCCGTTGATGGTATCTCAGGTGGTACCATTACCAGTAAGGGTGTGAGCGAAATGCTTAAGGACTGCCTGAGTGGATATGAGAAATTTTTAAAGAACTAAAATAGTTGCGACAATGAGTAGTGAAAAAGAACCTTTGTTCTCAGCCAAAAATATGAAGCTGATTACTACCCCACTGGGCACACAAAATCCCATTACCATTCAGGTATTGGGTATCTGTTCAGCCCTGGCGGTAACAGCTAAACTGGAACCGGCCATCGTTTTGTCCATTTCAGTGATTTTCGTAACGGTTTTTGCCAATTTGATCATCTCGCTACTGCGTAATACCATTCCTTCGCGAATCCGTATTATTGTGCAGTTAGTTGTTGTGGCCGCATTGGTAATTATTGTGGATCAGGTATTGAAAGCCTTTGCCTACGAAGTGAGTAAGCAGCTTTCTGTATTCGTGGGATTGATCATCACCAACTGTATCATCATGGGGCGTCTGGAAGCTTTTGCTTTGGGTAACAAACCATGGCCTTCTGTATTGGACGGTGTTGGTAATGGAGCCGGTTATGGATTAATTCTGGTAATTGTGGCCTTCTTCCGTGAGTTGTTAGGGGCTGGTACCTTAACATTGCCTGCACTGGGAACCATTCAGATTATCCCGCAAATCTTTTATGACTGGGGATATGCCAATAATGGTTTGATGATTTTGCCGCCAATGGCCTTGGTTGTGGTAGGTATTATTATCTGGGTACAGCGTTCACGTAATAAGGACCTGATTGAGTCGTAATCGTTAAAAAAGAGAAAAATGGAATTATTTAATATATTCGTTAAATCCATCTTTATCGACAACATGGTGTTTGCTTACTTCCTGGGGATGTGTTCCTATCTGGCGGTATCAAAAACTGTGAAAACATCCTTTGGATTAGGGATCGCTGTCGTGTTTGTACTGGGAATTACTGTTCCTGTTGATTTCTTGCTAAACAAATATGTGTTGAGTGAAGGATCATTAGCGTGGTTAGGTGAAAATTTTGCCAGTGTTGATTTGAGCTTCTTAAGCTTTATCATGTTTATTGCTGTGATTGCTTCCATGGTGCAGCTAGTGGAAATGATTGTGGAGAAGTTTGCTCCTGCGCTGTACTCTCAATTAGGTATTTTCTTGCCGTTGATTGCTGTGAACTGTGCCATCTTAGGAGGATCATTGTTTATGCAGGAAAGAGGGTATGAAACCTTGGGTGAAGCAACGGTATTTGGATTAGGTTCAGGAATTGGTTGGTTATTAGCCATTGTGGGTATTGCTGCCATTCGAGAAAAAATCAAATACTCCAACGTACCCGCTCCCTTACGTGGTTTAGGTATTACCTTTATCGTAACTGGTTTGATGGGTATTGCTTTCATGAGCTTTATGGGAATCCAATTGTAAGCACTAAAAAATTGATTGAGAAATGATATTATTAGCAAGTCAGAGTACAATTATACTAATCAGTGTGGTGGTGTTCCTGTTGGTCATCTTAGCGCTGGTTTCTATCTTGCTCTATGCCAAGAAAAAGTTAATGCCTTCTGGAGAGGTAACGATTGATATTAACGATGGAGATCAAAAACTGGTTGTAGAACCGGGACAAACACTTTTATCGGCATTGGGTAGTAATAAAATCTTCTTGCCTTCAGCTTGTGGTGGAGGGGGTACTTGTGCCATGTGTCGTTGTCAGGTAGACAGTGGTGCGGGTTCAATTTTACCAACCGAAACGGGTTATTTTACCCGTAAAGAGCAAACCAATAACTGGCGTTTAGCGTGTCAGGTAAAAGTAAAAGAAGACATGACCATGTCCATCCCGCAAGAGGTGATGGGTATTAAGAAATGGGAATGTGAAGTGGTTTCCAACGATGGTCAGGCTACCTTTATCAAGGAATTTGTGGTGAAATTGCCTGAAGGTGAAATCTTAGACTTTAAATCGGGTG
>Ga0193953_1000848_pt1 | contig 15295 bp, 19 predicted proteins | sample BB_4_MG_FD_140325 | JGI IMG/M metagenome (GOLD analysis project Ga0193953, IMG submission 140325) | Microbial mat bacterial communities from the Broadkill River, Lewes, Delaware, United States - BB_4_MG | ecosystem: Environmental > Aquatic > Freshwater > River > Microbial mats | place: USA... | reverse complement strand
ATACAACACCAGTTTTAATGGTAAGTAATGGAGTCTTGACCTTGAATGGAGATGGAACATTTATTTATACACCAAATGATGGTTTCTTCGGAAATGATAGTTTTGTTTATGAAGTTTGTGATGATGGCTCACCACAGGCATGTGATCAGGCAACTGTAGTGATAACGGTGAATTATGTTTGTATTCCTGTTGAATTGGAGGTTGAAAACTCTATTGTGATATGTATCGAGGATGCTCAAGTTAATTTAGTTACGAATTCTACATTCGGTTTATCGACTTTAATAGATGATTTTGTTTCAGGAGGAACTTGGATTGATGAGATGAATAGCGGTGGTCTTTCGGGAGATTTATTTGATCCATCAATCGTAAACTTAGGGGATTATGAATTTACCTATACTGAACCAGGCGATTGTGGTAGGATTATAACTGTGTTAATTACTGTTGATGATAGTTGTGTTGTTTTACCATGTGCCACGGCTGATGATATTTCGAAAGTTGTGACAGCTAATAATGATGGGGTAAATGATACATTTAATGTTGGTAACGAATTAGGAGAAGGAACTTGTAGGTATGAGGTTTCAATATTTAATCGATGGGGGAAAATAGTATTTGAGTCTAAAGATTATCAAAATAATTGGGGTGGATATCATAATAACTCCGGATTTACTATGAATACAAAGGCTAAATTACCTTCAGGAACCTATTACTACATTGTTCGGGGAATAGATACTTCTGGACTTCCTTTTGCACCAATAACTGGATATATTTATTTAGGAACTCATTAATAAAAGAAAACTATGAAGCGTTTAATTATAATAACAATAATAATGTTGATTTTAGGGTTTGAAAATTCTAATGCGCAACAATTGCCACAGTTTACTCAGTACATGTATAATACAATTGCAATCAACCCTGCTTATGCCGGGAGCAGAAATGCATTAAGTATTGTAGGGTTAAGTAGAAATCAATGGGCTGGTTTTGACGGTGGTCCTCAAACACAAACTTTGTCGATTCACTCACCTATTAGAAATCAGAAAATTGGTTTAGGACTTTCCTTAATTAATGATAAAGCAGGATTTGAAAATTTTACCTATGCATATGCTGACTTTTCTTATACAATTAGGGCAAATGAAGATTTAAAGGTGAGTTTTGGTTTAAAAGGGGGAATGAGCTATTATAAATTATCAGAAGAATTATATAATGCTACCGAAGTTAATCAGGATAGTTATTTTGATGAAAGATTGAATAGATGGAACCCTAATTTTGGAGCAGGAGTTTTATTCCATACAAATAAATGGTATGTAGGGTTGTCTGCACCGAAACTTGTTAATCATGATTTGAATAATTCGTCAGGCTATGCTGCTTTAGAGACTGTTCATTATTATGGAATTGGAGGGTATGTTTTCGATTTAAATAGAAGCTTAAAACTAAAGCCTTCATTTATGGTTAAACATACCAAAGGGGCGCCTATTTCAACAGATGTTTCTGCAAACTTTCTTTTTGATGAAAGATTTTGGCTAGGAGGGTCTTATAGAATAAATGGAAAGCAAAGAGCTTTAGGTGCGCTTGTAGATTTTCAAGTATCGGAGCCGTTGAGAATCGGATATACTTATGAAATACCAACGGGTGAAATACGACCATATACATCTGGATCACACGAGATTCTTTTAATTTATGAGTTTAAATTTACCAAAGATAAAATGAAATCAACGAGATATTTTTAACCAAATAGAAGAAAATTATGAAAATTATAAAACCATTAGTCATTGTATTTTTGTTGATTTGTTCATCTTCGTTTGGGCAAACTGGAAAATTGAGAAGAGCCGATAGACTTTTTGATAGCTTTTCATTTACAAAAGCAATTGATAAGTATGAAAAAGTAATCGATAAAAATCAAAATGATAGTTATGCAATGCGTAAGTTAGGAGATTCTTATATGTATTTGAGAAAACCTAAGGAAGCAGCATCAGCTTATAAGGAAATTGTTGGATTGGAAGGTATTCCAGGAGAGTATTATTATAAATATGCTCAAGCATTGAGAGGTATTGGGAATTACGAAGAGTCAAAAGTTTGGATGAAAAAATTTGAAGAAGTGGCAGCTTCTGATTCTAGAATTACTGATTTTATTAAAAAAAATGCAGCTATAAATGCCATGTTTAATGTAAAGCATGATTATACTTTATCAGAAGTCGCATTTAATACTAAATACAGTGACTTTGGAGCGCTAGATTATGGAGATGATATTCTTTTTGCTTCCTCGAGAGATGAAGGTGTTGCAGTGAAAAGAAAATATGCATGGAATATGCAGCCTTTTTTAGATATTTATAAAATTGGAAAAAAGGATTCTTTAGAGCAATTGGAAAGAATAAAAGGAACTGTAAATACAAAGTATCATGAAGGGCCAATGACAATTTCAGCCGATGGAAACAGGATGTATTTTTCTCGAAATAATTATTTTGAGAATAAAAAAGGGTTAGATAATGATGGTGTAACTAATTTAAAAATTTATAGAGCTGATTTAGTTGAAGGAACTTGGACCAATATTAAGGGTGTGCATATTAATAATGATCATTATTCTGTTAGTCATCCAAGTTTAAGCAAAGATGGTAAAAAACTATATTATGCTTCAGATATTCCTGGAGGAAAAGGAGGAACTGATATTTATGTAATTGATGTAAATGCTGATGGTACTCTTGGAACACCTGTGAATATGGGAGATGTTGTAAATACTGAAGGAGATGAAATGTTTCCTTTTATCCATAATGAAGGTACCTTGTTTTTTGCTTCTGATGGTCATGTTGGATTTGGATTGTTAGATATATTTGCCACTATAACTGATGAAAATGATAAGATTGTTAATGTTTTAAACCTAGGAAGTCCTATTAATGGTGAGAAAGATGATTTTTCATATTTCCTTTCCGAAGATGGATTTAATGGATATATTTCTTCAAATAGAGATGGAGGAATGGGAGATGATGATATTTATAAATTTAATAGAACTCCTCCTTTAATGTTAAAGATGTTCGTATATGATGGAGCGAATAACCAGCCGATATTAAACTCAAAAGTTGATTTAAAAAATCCACAAGGACAAATTTTGGCTAGTTTTATGACAGATAAAAATGGTTTTGCAGAACATAAAATTGATAGAAATGCTAATTTTGGTATAGAAGCATCCAAAGAAAAGTACACCAGTGCATCAAAAGATTTTGATTCATTCAATTTAGATAGAGAAACTGAATTAGTAGTTGATCTTAATATTAATTTACAACCAATACCAGATGTTGTTCTATTAGCTGATTTAGAAATTATTTATTTTGATTTAGATAAATCATTTATAAGACCTGATGCAGCTATTGAATTAGATAAAGTAGTTTCTTTAATGAATAAATACCCAGGAATGGTGATAAGATTAGAGTCTCATACAGATAGTAGAGCTAATGATCAATACAATATTGCTTTATCTAATAGAAGAGCTAAGTCTACTTATGAATATATAATTTCAAACGGAATTGACGCCAGTAGAATTACCAAATATGAAGGGTTTGGAGAAACTCAATTGGTTAATAAATGTTCAAATGGTGTGAAATGTACCAAAGATGAGCATCAATTGAATAGAAGAACAGAGTTTGTTGTTTTGAAAATGAAATAAAAATCTAGTAGTCGCATTTTTTAAACTTTGAATATACTACCGTTGTGGGGACGACAATTTTCTTAAGTTTTTATTTGCGGCTACTTTTTATATTCCTTTAATAAATTTTGAATTAATAGGAATATTATAATGGAGCACAGTTAATCTGAGTTATGGTTTTACCTAAATGATTAACATAGTTAAAATCTAAAATAAGAGTGTTAATATGTAATTTATTAGCAGTCTTTTTCCTTTTAGTATTCTTTATAACTGTTAAATGAGATTCAATACTTTTTTTTAATTTTTTAGATTTCATAATACAGCCTGTTTTAATAATAAAAACTTTTTTAAAATTGTTGTGGGGACGACAATCTTCTTTTGTGTTTTTTTGTTATGATTTTAGCTTTAAGCTAAAATCAATTGCATTTAAAGTAAACTACATTTATTAGGGGTGATTATTTCTCCTAAATGATTTCTATAGCTAAAACCTGGAATTAATGTGTTAATGTAAATTTTACTTGTAGCTTTTTTCTTACGCTTATTAGTGTTTTTAATAACTTTTAAGTGTGTTTTCTCGGGGTTGTTATGTAATGGGGTTGATTTCATAATACAGTGTTTTTGAGTTTTATTAATAATTACACAACTTAATTGTTGGTTGTGGGGATTTTTATTTTTTTATGAATATTTGAGTGAAGTAATTTCTACCATCACAATTTGACTCTGTTGAAATACCAAAGTGGGTGTAATTTGCACTTTCAATAATTTTTCTATGACCATCACTTTTTAGCCAACCTCGTACTACTCCTTCTGCAGTTCCATACCCGTAGGCTACATTTTCTGCAACAGATTTAGCTTTTGCATTTTTTGTTAAAGCATCAGCTCGTTTGCTAAAATTATCATGACTTACAGCTCCTGTTTCTATCATATAATCAGTATGACTGTCTGCAACACTTGAAATGATATTTAAAGTGTTTAATGATGTTAATCCTAAAGATTGTCTATGTTCATTAACAAGAGTTAAAATTTCAATTTCAATCTCTGTATAGGTCACTTCATTATTAATTAATTCGCTGCTTTCACTGAAAAATATACCGTCATCTTCTTTAGCGCAAGAAAATATAGTGATACTAAGAAGGGCTACCGTAGCAAGTTTTAGAGCAAGTGATTTCATGATATGGGGTTTTGGGGTTCGGGGTATTGGGTTTTGGGGTTTTTGCTTTATTGCAAATTCAGAGTGATTATACGATCATCGTAACTAGCAAAACTTTGTATAATCACTACCGAATCACAATTCTTACTAAAAATACTTTGTTCAATTATTATTTTGAGGGTTTTTGGGGTTACTAATTTATTTATTCTTTTTAAAAATCATCAAGTTCAAAATTTACTTTTTAAAAAATCAAACTTGATGATTTTGTTGTTTTATTAACCAATGGGGTTCACTTGATCAATATGGGGACATTAAGTCAAATAATATTAAAAATTCACATGTTAAAAATTGGGGTTTGTGAAATTCTAACACTGCTAAGTTATAAATTATTTTTGATTCACCAAATAAAAAACGATAAAAAATTACCGTTTGTTGTAAAAAACATACCGTTTATTAGTAAAATATGGTTTTTTAATTAATTTAATCGTGTAGTTTGTTGTGGATTTCAACACCATTTGTAGTGTTAAACGTGTATTTTGTTCGTGTAAATATGCAAAAAAAAAGCAAGTTTCTATCAGAAACTTGCTTTTTTTTAATAAAAATGATGTTTATTTTAATAATCCAGCTCTTTTTAAAAGAGCGATGTTAGTTGGTTTTTGACCTCTAAAATTAATATATAAATCCATGGGTTTTTTAGTCCCTCCTTGAGATAAAATGTAAGTTTTAAATTTTTCAGCAGTTTCTTTATTGAAAATACCATGCTCCAAAAATAATGCAAAGGCATCAGCATCTAAAACTTCAGCCCATTTATATGAATAATAACCAGATGAATAACCACCTTGAAAAATATGTGAAAAAGAAGTACTCATGCAATTTTCATGAACATCTGGAAATAATTGTGTATCTGAGAAAGCTTCTAGTTCAAATTCTTTTACATTTTTAATGTCAGAAGGATCTTTACTATGCCATTTCATGTCTAACAATCCAAAACTAAGTTGCCTTAAGGTTTGCATTCCTTCTAAAAAATTAGAAGACTTTTTTATTTTTTCAATAAAATCCATTGGAATAGGCTTATTAGTTTCAAAATGTTTTGCAAATAAGCTTAAAGCATCTTTTTCATAACACCAATTTTCTAATAATTGACTTGGTAGTTCAACAAAATCCCAAAATACATTGGTTCCAGATAAACTTGGGTAAGTTGTATTGGCTAACATGCCGTGTAGGGCATGACCAAATTCATGGAAAAGAGTTGTAACTTCATTAAATGTAAGAAGTGATGGTTTTGTTTTAGTAGGTTTAGTAAAGTTGCATACAATTGAAATATGAGGCCTTGAGTTTTTACCTTCTTTTACCCATTGTTCTTTATATGAGGTCATCCATGCCCCATTTCGTTTTCCTTCTCTAGGGAAAAAATCAGCGTACAAAATAGCTATAAAGTTATTTGATGAATCGGTAACTTTAAAGGTTCTAACATCTTCATGATAAGTGTCTATTGAGAAAATTTCTTCAAAGTTAAGGTTATATAACTTATTTGAAATTTGAAAAACACCTTCAATAACATTTTCTAACTTAAAGTATGGTTTTAATTGTTCTTCTTCTAAATCAAATAATTCTTTTTTAAGTTTTTCAGAATAAAAAGCACTGTCCCATTTTTCTAATTTGTTGATGCCATCTTTTTTAGCAAACCTTGTTAGCGTTTTAAACTCATTTTCTGCTGCAGGTTTTGCTTTAGTTAAAAGATCTTCTAAAAACTCATGAACATTATCTGGAGTTTCAGCCATTCGTTCTTCTAAAACAAAATGAGCATGTGAATTGTACCCTAATAATCGGGCTCTTTTATATCTTAAATTTACAATGTTTAAAATGGTATTTTTATTATCATGTTTATTGTCACTAAAAGCTTTTGCTCCAAATGCAATAGCCATTTCTTTCCTAAGTTTCCTATCAATAATATAGGTCATAAACGGAATATAGCTTGGATAGTCTAGTGTGAAAATCCAACCTTCTTTATTTTTTTGTTTAGCCAACATCTCAGCCGCTTCAATGGCACTTTCAGGAAGTCCTTTTAGTTGTTCTTCGTTTTTTAAATGAAGTTCAAATGAATTGGTTTCAGCTAAAACATTTTCACCAAATTTTAAAGTTAATTTAGAAAGTTCAGTATCAATCTTTCTCAATTCAATTTTATCGTTATCACTTAAATTAGCTCCATTTCTAACAAAACTTTTATATTTTTTTGTTAAAAGGGTATCTTGTTCTTCAGTTAAATTTAATTCTTCTTTTGTTGTGTAAATTTGATGAACTCTTTTAAATAATTTCTCATTCAATCTAACATCATTAGAAAATTCAGTTAGTAAAGGAGAAACTTCTTGTGCAATTTTTTGAATCTCATCATTTGTTTCAGCTGAATTTAAATTGAAAAATATACTTGAAATACGATCTAATTTTTCACCTGTAAATTCTAAAGCCTCTAAAGTATTTTTAAAGGTAGGAGCATCTTTATTTTCAGAAATATCATCAATTTCTTGTTTTGCAATTTTAATTCCTTCAATAAACGCAGGTTTAAAATGACTGTTTTTTATTTTTGAAAAAGGAGCTGTTCCAAATGGTGTATTAAAAATTTCTAATAATGGATTATTCATAATGTAATAAGATAAACTTTTGGACAAAGATATTATTTAATAGGACTTTTATTATTACAATGATTCTTATTCTAAAGAACTTTTTAATGTAAAAATAAATTTAAGAAAAAAGTACAATTAAATTTAACTGTAGACGTTAATATTGATACTAAATTTGAGATGAATATTATTTATTATGATTACTGATAAAATTAACGAAGAAATACAACAAAGAACACCTTTAAGAGATTTTAAAGGAGACCATGTTAATAGAAAATTGAATATAAATACCATAACTCCAGTTTTTAAAAGAAAAAATGGAGTACTTATAGAATCACCAACAAAAGTTATGTTTTAAGACTTAAGGTCTTCGGCAGCATTATTTACTTTTATTTTTAAATCTTCCTTATATTGAAGTAACTTATTTTGAACGGTACTATTTGCAACTCCAATAATTTGGGCTGCTAAAATTCCAGCATTCTGTGCGCCATCTAAAGCGACAGTTGCAACTGGAACACCACCTGGCATTTGAAGAATTGATAAAACCGAATCCCATCCATCAATTGAATTTCTAGATTTAACTGGAACTCCAATTACAGGGAGTGGACTTAAAGAAGCTATCATTCCAGGTAAGTGAGCTGCACCTCCAGCACCTGCAATAATTACCGATATTCCTTTGTTATGAGCATTTTTACCATATTCAAAAAGTTTTTCAGGTGTTCTGTGGGCTGAAACAATATCAACTTCAGTTTCAATATTAAAACTTTTTAAAATATCTATAGCTTGTTGCATAATTGGAAGATCTGAAATACTTCCCATAATAATTCCTACTTTACTCATAATAGTTTTATTTGCTTATTACTCTAATTGTATTTTTTACTATTTCAGCTGTTTCACGAGCTTTCGCTAAATCATTATCAACAACAGTAACATGTCCCATTTTTCTAAATGGCCTTGTTTGTTTTTTGCCATAAATGTGAGGAGTTACACCATCCATTTTTAGAATTTCTTCAATGTCTTTATAAATTACATCTCCTGAAAAACCTTCTTCACCTACTAAATTTACCATAATTCCGGCAACTTTACTCTCCGTATTTCCTAAAGGAAGATTTAATACACTTCTTAAATGCTGTTCAAATTGACTTGTAAAGGAAGCTTCAATTGAATAATGCCCGCTGTTATGCGTTCTTGGAGCAACTTCATTTACAATAATTTCATCATTTTCAGTCTGAAACATTTCTACAGCTAATAAACCAACATGTTCAAATGATTTTGCAACTTTTAAAGCTAAATCTCTGGCTTTTTTAGCAACATCATCATCTATTCTGGCAGGGCATATTACATATTCAACCTGATTTGCTTCAGGATGAAACTCCATTTCAACAACTGGATAGGTTTTTATTTCTCCATTTTTATTTCGGGCAACAATAACAGCTAATTCATTTTTAAAAGGGATTAAATCTTCAGTGATGCAAGGAGTATCAGCAAGTTTATTGATATCATTTTCATTTCGAACAATTTTAACCCCGGTTCCGTCATATCCAAATTGTGCCGATTTCCAAACAAATGGAAATGTAAAAGATTCATTTTTTAATTCAGAAATGGATTTAAACCTTTTATGTGGAGATGTTGGAATATTGTTGCTGACAAAGAAATCTTTTTGGATTCCTTTGTGTTGGATTGTTTTTAAAACTGAAGGCTGCGGGTAAATTTCTAATCCTTCGCTTTCAAGTTTAAGTAATGCATCAATATTTACGTGTTCAATTTCAATAGTTAATAAATCAACAGTTTTTCCAAAATTGTATACTGTTTCAAAATCCATTAAGTTTCCTAAATGAAATTCATTACAAATTTGTGCACAAGGAGCATCACTTGAACCATCAAGGATACTAGTGTAAATATCGAATTTTTGAGTTTCCGTCAATAGCATTTTCCCTAGCTGACCACCACCTAGAACGCCTAATTTAAAATTTGATGAGAAATAGTTTTTCACTTTTTGTTGCTTTTGCACAAAAATACTAATCTGTTTTTAATAAAGAAGTTAATTATTAGTAATAATTATTGTTGTGGCATTTAATCTAGTTACTTTGTATTCTCTTGCAAAATGAGAATTTCCAGAAGTTTGTGGAGAACCATCTATTATGCTATACTCACTTTTATCACAAGAGCATTTCATTTTCAAACTTCCATCAAAAACCATTGGAGATGTACAGTCATTATTAGGACAGGCAGCTTCATAGGCTTTGTATGGAGGTGTTAGTCCCGTACTTTGAATAATTATTCCTTGAAGACCTCTATTGACTCCTTTTTCTAAATAAACCCATTCAGTAGGTATTTGAAGTTTTTGATATTGAGGTAAATTTAAATTAAGAGTTATATTAACTGTCGCATAAGGCAAAACATCATAACTTTCATTTTTTTCACATGAAAAAAGAGTTGCCAATAAAAACAATAAAAACAAGTTCCGCATAGTTATTATATCAAGTTAAATGATAAACGACCGCAATTTACAATTATTTTGTACATTTGTGTTAAATCTCATTCTGGTTCCAGTTTTGGGATTTTTTGTATTTATTAAAATAATAAGTTATGAGCAAAATTTCGTATTATTCTGTAGAAGGAATGAAAAAACTAAAAGATGAATTGGACCATTTGGAGAATGTTGAGCGTCCAAGAGTTAGTAATGATATTGCTGAAGCAAGAGATAAAGGTGATTTAAGTGAAACTGCCGAATATCATGCTGCTAAGGAAGAACAATCGCACCTGGAATTTAAAATAGCAAAACTAAAAGAAGTAGTTTCTAATGCTAGAATTATAGATGAATCTAAATTAGATACTTCTAAAATATTAATTCATTCTATAGTGAAAATAAAGAATACAACTAATAATATGGAGTTCACATATACTTTAGTTGCTGATTCTGAAACGAATATAAAGGAAGGGAAGTTATCTGTTAATTCTCCTATTGGAAAAGGGCTTTTAGGAAAGAAAGTAGGTGAAATTGCTGAAATTCAGGTTCCTAATGGAGTGATGAAATTTGAAATTATGGATATTTCCAGAGGTTAAACTTCTTAAAATATAATGGTAAACCCTTTTCAGTTTTTTTATTGAGAAGGGTTTCTTAATTTTGGTTAAAAATATAATTATGTCAATATTTACTAAAATAATAAATGGAGAAATTCCTTCATATAAGGTTGCAGAGAATGAAAATTTCTATGCTTTTTTAGATATCAATCCGAATGCTAAAGGTCATACTTTAGTAGTACCTAAAAAAGAAGTGAATAAATTATTCGACTTAGATGAAGAAACCTATTCTGATTTAATGAGCTTTTCACGAAAAATAGCCATTGCAATTGAAAAAGTTATTCCTTGTAAAAGAGTAGGGATGAGTGTTATTGGTTTGGAAGTGCCACATGTACATGTTCATTTAATACCTTTAGAAGCTATGGAAGATATTCAGTTTATGAAAAAAGTAAAATTGCAACCTGAAGAATTTGAAAAAATAGCTAAAGCTATATCTGATAACTTGTAATTTATTTTTTTAAGGTAATTTCAAAAGTTGTTCCTTTATTTAACTCCGATTTTAAAACAAATATTTTACCATTATGATAGTCTTCTATTATTCGTTTTGCTAATGACAGTCCCAATCCCCAACCTCTTTTTTTAGTGGTATAACCTGGTGAAAATACTTTTTGTTGCAAACTTTTTGAGATTCCTTTACCAGAATCTGTGATATTAATATAAACATTGTTGCTGTTTTCAGAAATTTGTAGTGCAATTTTTCCTTTACCTTCCATTGCATCAATGGCATTTTTCACCAAATTTTCAATAACCCAACTAAATAATTGCAAATTAATACTTGCATAAATTTCATTTGATGTTGAATTAAAGTTGAATTCAACTTTTTTAGAACTTCTTGACTCCAGGTAATTAAATGAACTTTGAGTAGCTTCTACAATATTATATTTTGATAGTTTAGGTATAGATCCAATTTTAGAAAAACGTTCAGCAATTGTATTTAAACGATGCACGTCTTTTTCAATTTCTATAACAGTGTTTTCGTTTGTATTTTCAAGTCTTAAAATTTCAATCCAGCCCAATAAGGAAGATAATGGAGTACCAATTTGGTGCGCTGTTTCTTTCGCCATACCAGTCCATAATTTATTTTGATCTGCAATTTTATTCGATTTAAAAAATAAATAGATGACACTTGCAAATAAAAATAATATTAAGATTAATGCAACTGGGTAATATTTTAATTTGGTTAAAAGATCAGAATCTCTATAATAAATATATTGTATCCCATTTCCGCGTTTATGACTAACCAAAATAGGATCATTCTGGTTTTTCATTATAGTTAGCTCTTTATGTATAAAAGAAATATTCTTAACCTTTAAGGAATCTAAGTTCGACCAATCATTGATACTATCTTTTTCGTCAGTAATTATCATTGGTATATTGTTGTTATAACCAATAATTTTATCTTCTAAGGAGAAATCAGCATTTAAATCGGAAGTGCTAAATCGTTCATAGGCTCCGGCTAAAATTTCCATTTTAGCTCTTTCTTCATTTTTAAACTTTTGAAAAAAATCATAAGTATTCCACAAAATAAGAGCAACAATAATAAAGGAAGTTATTATTACAGCCCATCTAATAATTTGCGAATTTTTTTGTGAAGCCATTCTTCAAATATAGAATTTATGTTGATATAACTAAAAAATACAATCGATATTATTTATTGAGTGAATTATTTATATTTGTTAAAAAATAATAAATGCTAAGTATCAATCCAACAGACATTTCAACAGTAAAATTGCATGGTTATTTATTAAGTGCTATTGCACCAAGGCCAATTGCTTTTGCAAGTACAATTGATGTAGATGGAAATCCTAATTTATCTCCTTTTAGTTTTTTTAATGTTTTTAGTGCCAATCCACCAATATTAATATTTTCGCCAGCACGTAGAGTTCGTGATAATACAACAAAGCATACGCTTGAAAATGCCAAGTCAACAAAAGAAGTTGTGATTAATATGGTGAATTTTGACATAGTACAGCAAATGTCTTTGGCAAGTACAGAATATGCCCAAGGTGTTAATGAATTTGAAAAGGCAGGTTTTACTATGTTGAAATCTGATAAAGTAAAACCCTTTAGGGTTGCAGAGTCTCCAATTCAATTTGAATGTAAAATAAATGAAATTGTTGAACTTGGATCTGAAGGTGGTGCAGGAAATTTAATTATTTGTGAAGTAGTTAAACTTCATATTAAAAAAGAATTTTTAAATGAAGATAGTAGTATTAATCAACAAAAACTAGACCTGGTAGCTAGGGCAGGGGGCAGTTTATATTCAAGAGCTAAAGATGGTTTTTTTGAAATTCCAAAACCTTTATCAACATTAGGAGTTGGAGTTGATTCAATTCCATTGGAAATTAGAAATAGTGATGTTTTAACTGGAAATGATTTAGGAAAACTTGGAAATATTGATGAAATTCCTTCTCAAGTAGATGTTGATAAGTTTGCAAAAGAACACCTAAATAATGTAGGTGATAATAGGGTAAAAAAACATACATTTGCGAAAGAATTTTTAGAGAAAAACGATGTAATAAGTGCCTGGAAAGCACTTTTAATGAAATAATTTTGAAATATGGAAATTACTGGAAAGATTAAAAAAATTGATGAAACCAAAACTTTTGGAGCAAGTGGTTTTAGAAAAAGAGAAATGGTTGTTACTACAAATGAGCAATATCCTCAGATGTTGATGGTTGAATTTGTACAAGATAAATGTGATTTATTGGACAGTTACCAAATTGGACAGGATGTGAAAGTTTCTATTAATTTAAGAGGAAGAGAGTGGATTAATCCTGAAGGAAAGGCAGTTTATTTTAACTCAATTCAAGGTTGGAGAATTGAAGCTGCTCAAGCTGAAGGCGCAGGAGCGCCTCCAATGGCACCTTTAGATAATTTAGAAACTACTTCTGATTTAAAAGATAGTGAACCAGACGATTTACCTTTCTAATTAAATTAATTACAATATTTAAAAGAGAGAAAAGTGAAAACTTTTCTCTCTTTTTGTTTTTAGGAAAATTATATTTGTGAAAAATAATTAAAATGTATTTACTTTCAGAAGATTTGATATTTCCACCTGTACAATTGGCAAATGAAGATGGTTTGTTAGCTGTTGGAGGTGATTTATCTGATGAAAGATTGTTACTAGCATATAAAAGTGGAATTTTTCCTTGGTTTAATCAAGGAGAGCTAATTATTTGGTATAGTCCTGATCCTCGGATGGTTTTGTTTCCAAAGGATTTGAGAATTTCAAAAAGTATGAAGCAAGTAATTCGAAGAAATGAATTTACCATAACTTTTAATCAGAATTTTGCTGAAGTTATTTCAAATTGTAAGCATATTTATAGAGTGTCAGACCAAGGTGAAACATGGATTACTGACGAAATGCAACAGGCTTATATAAATTTACATAAAAAAGGAGTTGCTAAATCAGTAGAAGTATGGATTGGAGAAGAATTGGTTGGTGGCTTATATGGTGTTGATTTAGGACATGTGTTTTGTGGTGAAAGTATGTTTAGCAAAGTGAGTAATGCTTCAAAGCTGGCTTTTATTTATTTGACTCAAAAATTACAAAAGGAAAATTATAGCTTAATTGATTGTCAAGTTTACAACGACCATTTAGCCAGTTTGGGAGCCGATGAAATCTCAAGAGATGAGTTTATGAAGTATCTTAAAAAGTAACAAAAAAATTTAAAAGTTCATTATATTTGAACTTGATAAAAAATGAAATTATGGACATTAAGAATGGTCAGCTTGTAGTTGATAAATGGATTAAAGAACACGGAGTTCGATATTTTAATGAATTAACTAATATGGCACAGCTAACTGAAGAAGTTGGTGAAGTTGCTCGTATTATTGCAAGACGTTATGGAGAGCAAAGTGAGAAAGAAAGTGATAAAGACAAGGATTTGGGAGAGGAACTCGCTGATGTTGTTTTTGTAGTGTTGTGTTTAGCTAATCAAACAGGAATTGATTTACAGGCGGCCTTTGATAAAAAAATGGATATAAAAACTGAACGTGATCATGATCGTCATCATAACAATAAAAAATTGAAATAAATGAATCAGTATAAAAATAAATCCTTTTTTAAACTAGCACTTCGTTTTGCAATTATCTTTTTAATTTTAGTTTCATCTATTGAAATTATATTTTCAATTGTGAAAAACGGTAGTTTTTCTTTAATGGCAGAAAATCTTTTTGCTGAAGAAAGATGGAAGTTTTTCGTTAAAAGGTTAGGTTTAATGTCTAGTTTTTATGGTCTTTTTATGGCAGGCTATTATAAGTTTATCAAAAAATAGAATTCATTCTGAACAGGTGCTATATGGATGAACATGTTCAGAATGAATTTTCATTCGTCAGTCTAAATTGATGAAGTCAATATCACTTTCTAATATCTTCTTGTTTAGTGCTTTAATATCGTTTTCAAAAATTGAGTAGATTTTTTTAAGTTCAATATCAATTTGTTTAAATATCTCATTTTTAAAAGCTACAGACTGGTCAGTTGGCTTAAAATCTCCAATAGAACTTAATGAATTTAAGTGTGCTAATTTATTATTTAGTTTAATTGGAAAGTTTAAAGGGTCCTGATTACTTTTGTTTTTTGTTTGATATAATTCATTCTCTAAAATGGTTAATTCTTTTTCAATCTTAGCCATTAATTCAAAAATATCTTTGTTGTTTTCTTTATCAGAAATTGAAGATTTCAAATTATGAATCTGTTTTTTTGCCTTTGTTATTTTTTTTAATGATTTATGAATTTCAGTAAGCTTTTCTTGAATTTCAATAATAAAATTGAATTGTAATTGAAGATCTTCATTTGAAGCTGTACTT
>Ga0193953_1000846_pt1 | contig 15313 bp, 16 predicted proteins | sample BB_4_MG_FD_140325 | JGI IMG/M metagenome (GOLD analysis project Ga0193953, IMG submission 140325) | Microbial mat bacterial communities from the Broadkill River, Lewes, Delaware, United States - BB_4_MG | ecosystem: Environmental > Aquatic > Freshwater > River > Microbial mats | place: USA... | reverse complement strand
TCTGGTTTCACATAGAACTTATCATCACTCGGATTCTTCTCATTTGTATCTTCTAATATTGCTGCAACAGGACACTCAGGCGCACACGCCTCACAATTTATACATTCTTCAGTAATCATAACTGCCATCTTTTTCCCCTTTTTTTGTTGTAGATGAGCATAATTGTTTTTAAGTTTTAGTTTTAGTGTATTGTAAACTGTTTATACTCATCGGTTTTAAACTATACATTTTGTATTCCATAGAGGATAATTCTTTTAAAGGAATACTTTATGTATATAAATAGGTACTTAGTAATAAAAGGTTTATAAATGGAAGTACTTGTAGAAGATAAAAAAATAATATTACAGAAAAAAGATCGAAAAATAGGCTCAGAAGCACCCGCTATAAAATTGAAAATGCTTGATGAAAATATCAAAGTGATTGGGATGATGGCAGATAAAGTACAAGTTATTATCACCATAAATGACAATACTGATATGGTTGATTTTTTAACATCTATTGTCAAAAAGTATAACAATCAAGCAAATATATATATTATCTCCTCTTCCAAAATACAAATTGATCTTGATTTTAGTATGCTCTCTACAGATTTCCAAAATTTAAGTTTAAAATTAGGTGTCAATATCAATGAGTCACTTATGGCAAAATCAATTTTTATTATTGATAAAGATGGGGAGTTTGTTTATAAAGAGGTACTTCCTGATCTTACAAGTGATTTTGATCATGAAAAATTTGATACAACACTTCAAGAGGCGATCAACTTCAAGAAAAAAGGGCATACCCATGAAAACTGGATGGGTGTCTGATGTTTAGTACTCAAAATAAACTATGGTTAGAAAAAAATGATTATGATATTAATGATATTAATAAAGTAGGTAAACATGGCAATAGTGCTTTGATGAAAGCTGTCAGAGAAGCAAATGTTTCACTTGTCGAAGAGATCTTATTAGAAAACCCAATATTAGAAACTACAAATGTTGATGGCAATACAGCACTTTGGAATGCTTGTTTTGGACAAAATTTTCAATGTGTAGAGATGCTTGTCAATGCAGGGATCAAACTTGATACCAAAAATGACAATGGAGTTACTGCATTGATGTATAGTGCAAGTGCTGGCAAAGAGGATATGGTTCGATTATTATTAGATTTTGGAGCCGATAAATCTTTGGAAAATTTAGATGGTTTTAAAGCGATTGATTTGGCTGTAACCCCCACTATTTATAGGTTATTAAAATAAAATAAAAGGAAAGGAAAAATGTCATGTATTCTCAAAAAACACACTCTCAAGAATATAATGACATAACTTCCCAAGTATTTGAAAAATCACTTGAGGGGGTGATGATAACTGATTGTGACAATAAAATAGTTCTTGTCAATCAAGCTTTTGAGGATATGACAGGTTTTTTACTCAGAGATATACGAGGATTAGAAGCAAATATACTCAAATCAGGAATAAATGATAATAAGTTTTATTATAAAATGTGGCAAAGACTCAATAAAAAAGGGAGCTACAGAGGTGAGATTTGGAATAGAAAAAAAGATGGATCACAGCTTGCCTGTTTTTTAAGTATCAAAGTTATTTATGATGAGAATGGGGATATAAAAAACTATATCGCTATGTATTTAGATATTACTACAAAAGTTCAAAATGAGGAGGAGATCTATAAATTAGCCTATCACGATATACTTACAAAACTTCCAAATAGAACCCGCTTCAACCAATATATTACCACTCTTTTAGAAAAACAAGAGAGAGAACCAAAACCTTTTGCACTTTTGTTTTTGGATCTTGATCATTTTAAATATGTCAATGACACTTTTGGTCACAATACAGGAGATCTTTTACTTATAAAAGTGGGAAAAATTTTCAAAAGTATCTTGAGAAAAACAGATTTTATTGCACGATTAGGGGGAGATGAGTTTACAATAGTGATTGAAAACTATGAGAGCTTACAACAGATCAAAGCACTTTGTACAAAAATCATCAATAGACTAAAACAACAGTTTATTATCAAAAAAGATAAGTTTCATATTGGATGTAGCATTGGAGTTGCTATCTATGACGATGATGGAATGAATCAAACAACTCTGCTCAAACACGCCGATACAGCCATGTACAAATCAAAACAAAATGGTAAAAATAGATTTACATTTCATACTCAAGCTATGAATAACGAACTTGCAAAAAAGATTGAACTCGAAAATGGACTCAAAGATGCCCTTTTGTTTGGGGAGTTTGATGTCTATTATCAAGCAAAAATATCTTTGGATACTGATACTATCCAAGGGGCAGAAGCCCTTATACGGTGGAATAATCCTCTTTTGGGGGTAGTTGGTCCAGATAAGTTTATTGCTTTTTCTGAAGAGGTTGGACTGATCAATCAAGTTGGAGATTTTGTTCTTAATTCTGTTTTTGATACGATGGAAAAAATAAAAAATATTTTACAAAATGATAATTTTGTTGTCTCTATCAATATCTCTTCACTGCAACTTCAAGAGAGATTATTTGTGGAGAGGGTGAAGTCTTTTTTAGAAACAACGCAGTGTGACCCAAATATGATCGAGTTTGAGATTACAGAAACAATTATTATGTCCAATATTCAAGAAAATATCGATAAACTTTTGGAGATCAAGAAACTAGGTATCAAAATATCTATAGATGACTTTGGTACAGGATACTCTTCTATGAGTTACTTGCAAAAACTTCCTATAGATAGTCTTAAAATTGACAAATCATTTATCGATAATATCACAGATAATGGAGATGAAGATATTTTGGTCAATGCCATTATCTCTTTAGCAAAAGCACTTAAAATCACTACTGTTGCAGAGGGTGTGGAGCATAGTTATCAAGAGAAATATCTTAGAGGTGTAGAGTGTAACGCTATTCAAGGTTTTTTATACTCAAAACCATTGCCACTTCAAGATTTTTTACACTACACAGAAAAATTTAATCAAAAGGAAAATTAGATGGGAAAAATAGAAGAGAAAATAAAACAAGACTTGATGCAGAGTATATTTACAGATACTTTCAATATTTATGAGTTTATCAATAGTAGGTATGATCTTGATGAAGAGAACAGAAAGATTATTATTGCAAAGATAAATGCACTCAATAACGACCTCACTGTTTTACTCAAAGAGACAAAACTCTCTTGATAAATTCCCCTGAGGGGAATTCTGCAAGCAAAACTCCAATTGATAAATTCCCCTGAGGGGAATTCTGCAAGCAAACTCCAATTGATAAATTCCCCTGAGGGGAATTCTGCAAGCAAACTCCAATTGATAAATTCCCCTGAGGGGAATTCTGCAAGCAAAACTCCAATTGATAAATTCCCCTGAGGGGAATTCTGCAAGCAAAACTCCAATTGATAAATTCCCCTGAGGGGAATTCTGCAAGCAAACTCAAATTGATAAATTCCCCTGAGGGGAATTCTGCAAGCAAAACTTCAATTGATAAATTATGTCAAGATAGCCAAATCAAGAATCTCTTGTTGTAGATTATTGATTTTTAACAACAACTCATCTGCAACAATTTTTTGATTTGTAGATAATTTTTTATAGGTAGATTTTACTTTTTTTTGTTGTTGTGCGGTGAGTGTAAGAGTATCGATTTTTATTGTATTTTTGACCACTGGATTTTTCTTTTTATTCAGAGTATTATAATATACTTCGATTTTCTTTTTTAATTGCTGCATATTTATACCATTTGCTATCTCTTCAAGTAAAGCCAATTGGAACTGCATCTCAACTTTTGTTTTTTGGGCTATCAATTCAAGCATATTTGGACTTTTTATTTTTAATGCTATTACTTTGTTTTTCACTATAGGATCAAGTGATGCTATAATGGTCAGTCTACTAATATAAGAGATGCTTTTCCCTGTCACTTTATGAATATCATTGAGTTTCATTCCAGATTGTTTTAAACTTAAGAAAGCATCCGCTGTCTCTATTATATTCATATCTTCTCTACTAATATTTTCTATAATTGCTTTTTTCCTAAAATTTTCATCATCTATATTTTCTAAAATTTTCACAGGGATCTGATCAAAAATAGATCTATCAGGATAAAGTTCTTTATTTATGATGTATGCTCGCCATCTTCTTTCCCCTGCTATTAATATAAATTCCTCTTTTTTATTAGGATTGGGGGTAACTACTATATCTTGTATCAAGCCATCTTCTGCAATTGAAAGAGCAAGCTCTTGTAGTTTTTCTATCGCAAATTCTTTTCTTGGTTGGTAGGGATTAGGTATTATATTTTCAATAGGGATAGTTTTGATAGGTGTGTTTTTAGTTTCAGTTTTATTATCTTGGAGAGAACTATTGATATTTTCTTTTGATTTTAAAGCACTTAATAGTTTCATATGGATAATAGGTTTGAGCTTTTTGAGCTTTTTCAAAAATTCTTCTTGATCATTTTTTGTTTCTATATTTGAAAAAATATCAATTTGTTCCTCTTTTGATAATTTTATAAACTCTGTAATAATTATATTTTTTCTCATATTTAGCTCCTTTTAACTCAAAACTTCATTATTACATAAATTGATAAATATTCTATATAATATCTCTTCTGTTAATGTAAAATAATCTCTAATAGTCTCTGCAGATTGCTCATCGATACCATCTGCCAAGGATCCTTTGGATAAAAATGAACCTTGCCCGTTGAGTTGTATATATTGTATTTTTGTTGAGTGTCTTATTTTTGTTTTAAAAAGATTACTAGCATTCTCTTCTACATAATTACTCGATGTATCAAACTCTGATCGTCTTAAAACATCATTGAGATCATCTTCTATCTCTTCTGCAAATGTTATTTGTAAATTGATCTGTTTCAGATAACTATTCATAATCCCACCGAGTACATTAATATCTTTTTTCTTATGTTTAAAATAAGCATTATTAAGACTTGATAAAGGTCCCAAAAAGGAAGGAATACCGTCTTTTGACATCTTTTCAGCTGTAAATATCATGATAATAAAATCACTTGCCATAGCAGAGATCCGAAGAGTCAAATCAACTCGTGGAGGGGTATCAATCACAACAAAATCATACTCATCTTTGACCGATTCGAGTACTTCATCAAGGATAAGATTGACATTACACTCTTTTTTAAGTTCATTTTCTAAGTTTTCAAATTTCTCTTCATTTGTTATTGTTCCTGAGTTTGGAAGAATATGTAACTTTCCAATAAAACCTAACTTTTGAGTTACATCTATTATTGCTGATTTTGTGATCTCTTTGGGATCTTTTTTTGCTGATTGTGCCACCTCATAAAGTACATCTACAATTGTTTTTTCATATCCATTATTCATATAGATATCAAACATCGCTGTTGTATTTGCCTGAGTATCAGCATCAACTATAAGTACTTTAAATCCCATGTATGCCAAAGTAGAAGCAAACGATACCGTAGTAGTAGTTTTGCCAACACCCCCTTTTTTATTTGCCAAGGTTATCACTTGTGCTTTTTGTAATGTCTGAATCTCTTTTTTTATATCATAAATACTCATCATAGAATAAGGGATGTAAGGGATCAAACTATTTGTTTCTTTCTCTTCAGAAAAAATAGCTGGTATCTCTTTGTCTCGTATCTTTTCAAGGATCTCCTTCTCATCAATCTCATTTTCACTTGCAATATCAGATATATTCACAAATGGCTGTGTATTCAATTTGTATTCTCTTAGCTTACGTTTATACTGTTCATTATCATCTCTATACCAAGATCTCACAGTACCCTCTGGTATATCAAAATATTTACTAATTTTTCTATTTGAAGACTTTGATATTTTTACTACTGGTTCATAAGTCAAATGGATTCCTTTGTAATGTTTGCTTTATTTCTAATGATATGAAACCGCATAGATGTAACAGAACGATATGTTTTTATCACATCATATTCAAAGTAATAATCACCTTTTTGTTTTAATTCTTCATAGGCAACACTTAAAACTTTTTGTTTAAAATTACTAAATCTTTCATAGCTTTTTTTAATTACAATTTCACCCTTTTTAAATTCACCTACAAGGATCTCTTTTAACTCTTGCAAGTCTATCTCAAAGGTTACAAGTTTTTCATTTTTACCTTTTTTCAAAATATCTGCTCTTTGTTTTAATATCTCATACATTCTGATCGTATAACTAGAATCAAAGTTCATAATTTTTTCTAAAGATAGTTCGGTGAAGTTTTTTTGTAGTTGTAATAAAAAAGGTTTCATAGCTTTATCAAATCGGTATTCAACCATTTCAGTTTCTTTATTAATTTTTAAATATCCTATAATAGTTAATTTTTCAATTATATCTTCATTATCTTGTATCACAATAATTTTAGTCATTAGATCAGTCAAAGTATTATCTAAATATTTAATATTTTTTCTTTCAATATCTAGCATCTTGAGCATATCATTAATCTTTATCTCATAAGTAAAAAAGTCTCTATCATCTTTCCCTATTCGAGAGCTCATAAGTGCAATAAATTTTATTTGTGTTTTATTTAAATGATATTTAGCTTGTATTAATCTATTTTCTTTTACTATTAAATCATTTGCCATTTTGATTAAATCCTTTATTTGCTAATTATAGTGAAAGCAACTTTAATATAAGATAAGTTACTTTTAGGCAATTTGGATATAATTGAAATTGCCTTTCAAATCTATAAAACAATAAAAAAGCGAATATAGATCTAATTTCACCTCAATATTAAATTGTAAAATGTGAATCTGTAACAGTGATAAAATATATATGTTTTTAAATGATTTAAGAGATACTTATAGTTATTTTTATATGATTAAGCAAATCCATTGCTTTATTATTGATTTATGAGTATTTTTCTATTTTTGATAAAATAATTCTAAAAGTTGATAAATAAAATTTTATTTATCAACTTTTTTATTATACAGCACCCATAAGTTGTTTTGAGCTTTCACCCACTAAAGCACACATCTCTTCATATGATTTTTGTGTCTCTTTTGTATCTGTGTCGAGTAACTCTTCGTAGATTTTTTTGATTTTTTGTTCATTTTTTTTGAACTGTTTCATATCACTTTTTTCTAATGTTGCTAACTCTAAAAGTTCATTCCAAACTGTACTTTCATCAAGCATAAATGCTGTAAAAGGGATACCCTCATACTCAAAAGAACCATTCCCCTCAAGGTCTGTAACATATAAAAGTGTTAAAGTATCAGCAGTAAAGAACTCTTTGTATTTTGCATACATAGGAGCTAAATCATTAAAACTTTCCAACTCACACGCAAAAAATTTGATAGTTTCATTTTCTGTTACCATGATCACTTGTCTTGCTTGGATTTTTGGTGGAAGTTTTCTACTACTTGAGATTGATTTCCCTTCTTCAACTATTAAAGAACCTCGATAACCGTGAAGTGTATCTGATATTGCTCCATTAAATGATGGTTGCCAGTCGAGTGCGTTTTCTTTTATAAATTCCATTGGTGTTGCCATAGGTATATCCTTGATTTTATTTACAAATTAAAATGCAAGAAGTGTTCCCCTTTTATCTCCCAATAGCAAGTAAATAAAGAATATTATTGTCAGTTTTCAAAAACTCTTGAGTTTCTTCATCATAATATGCTCCAATACCAGTACACCCAATATCTTTTAGATCTGATTTGAGGTAGATGATATGAGCAATAAATCCAGCAAGAACATTCACTTTTTGGTAAGCAACTGTTTCCTTTGAGGTAAAATAAAAAGTAACCGCACTTTGCCCCCCTATATTTTGCTCCAAGCTCAAATAGCGGGACTTTTTACTAAAATCCCCTTGACTTATAAGTGTGTTATTTTTATAAAGACCTTGTGTTTTATCTGCTACTCTATGAACGGTATAAAATATATCGATAGTATGTTTATTTGCAAACTCAATAAGGTTTTCAAAAACAAAATCAAACTCCTCGTTTGAAATACTCTGTTCTCTAAATGCTCGGATAGATCTTCTTTTGAGGATAGTTGTTTTGAGTTGTTGTTTTGGGATTTTTTCGAAAAAGTTGGGATTTTGAATATCTTCAGATCGATACTCTGCACTTTGTTTATAACTCTTCTCTATAAAATCATTGGTTTCCAAAAAATCACATCCACTCACATAGGGGAGTTGGAGAGTGAGTTTTTTGGTCTCTTTTGGTTGAGTAACCACATTTTGGAGAGCCACGACAAACATCTCATCTTCTCGAAAACCAAAGATACTATTTAAGGCAAGTTTATCAAAATCAAATTTTAGAAGGGACTCTTTTTCTTTGACACTCATAGCAGCATAGATAGCCCCTAGCTGATGACCAGCATCGAGGAAAATATAGCGGATACTTCTCTCATTGTATTTCCATGAGCTTCTAAAATAGATAGAGGAGACCAGAAATGTGATCCCTTTTTGTTTTTGCTGATTTGGAAAATAGTGTTCTACCCCATCTGAGTCTATCTCTTTGAGTAAACACAGTGTTTTTTTGAGTGGTTCATAGTGATAGATACCAGATATAAGCCCTTTGATTCCTCTGAGTTGAACATATATCTCACAAGGGTACAATGCTCCAGCACTCGGATTGGTTCTGAGATAATAGGTCCCCTCAGGATACTCTTTTTCAAAAGTGATACCCCCTATGAGATTGATATCTTTAAGCTCTTCATAATCCTCTATAAGAAATCTTTGGTGGAAGTGTGGGTACACTTTGAAGTTTTTTGGTTGGGTTCTCCAGTCTAAAAAGTTTGCATTTTTTCGGATACTTATGTAGGAGTGGTTTGTATCTTGGTGGAAGTGCATACTATCTCTTTTTTGTATATTTTTTTGTAAGTCGTGCAAAATCATAAAAATCGCTCAACATCAAATACTGTATCTGTATATCCTCAAACTTTTTTAGCAACGGAGGAAACTGCTCATGATAGAGTCGAACATCTCCTATGAACTCTTTTGGATACTGGAGTTTTTCCTCTTTTAATCCCTTAAAACACTCCATAAACTCAAGAAAAAGCTTGTGGGCAATCTGCTCTTTTTTGGGTGTTTGGTCTTGTAAAAATCCAGAAAGCTGTTCAAACTCTTCGCAAATTTTTATGAGACAGCTGTGCATGGTGTAGTACTAGTACAGGTATCAAAATCTTTTTGTGTATCGAGCTTTACCCCTAAAAGGGTTGAGATTTTCTCTACATCAAATCCACACACTTTATGCTCATTTATCTCCAAAAGAGGTCGTTTGATCAAGATAGGTTCTTGTATCATTCTATCAATGAGTGTATCTTTTGTATATCTGGACATATCTATTTGATTACTTTTAAATTGTGGTGCTGAGAGATTGACTATCTCCTCTTTTGGTAACTCTTGGAAAAAAGTTGAAAGTAACTCTTTTGTCCACGGGGTACTTAAAATATTTTTGACCTCAAAAGTAAAATTGTGACTTTTTAAAACTCTTTTTTGTTTTGCATTTCCTGAACAACCAGATTTTTCATAAAATACTATTTTTTTATCGGTAAAATGAAACATACGATCCCTTTTTATAAGTTATATATGCAATATTTGTACCTAAACGGTACAAATATTGCATAATTTAAATGATAAAAACACAAAAGAGATACTATGAACCCAATCAATACAAAAAGATCAATAGAACATCTGTCTAAAAGAAAAGTACCAGTATTTTTGTGGGGACCTCCAGGGATTGGAAAATCATCTGTCGTTGCACAAATAGCAAAAGAGAGTAAGATAGGTTTTATTGATTTGAGATTGTCTTTATTGGATCCTACAGATTTACGAGGTATCCCATTTTTTGATTCGAAAAATGACAGTGCTATTTGGGCACCACCGTCATTTTTGCCTGATGGTGTCGATGAGAAAGAAGGTATTTTATTTTTAGATGAGCTTAATACAGCAGCCCCTATGGTACAAGCTTCTGCATATCAGCTTATTCTTGATAGAAAAATAGGGGAGTATACACTTCCTGATGGTTGGGCGATAGTTGCAGCTGGAAATAGAGAGAGTGATAGAGGGGTTGTGTTTAGAATGGCTAGTCCCTTAGCAAATAGGTTTATTCACCTAGAGATGCAGACCAATATAGAAGATTGGAAAACATGGGCTATGAAAAATAATATCGATAGCACCATTATAGGCTTTATCTCTTATAGACCAGATGCTCTTTTTGATTTTAATACAAAAAGTGACAACAAAGCCTTTGCAACTCCTAGAACATGGGAGTATGTAAATGAGATACTCCTCTCCAATCCTGATGAGGATCTCATAGGTACTATGGTAAGTGGAGCTATAGGTGAGGAGCTAGCCGCTTCATTTTTAGGGTTTAAAGCAGTTGCTAAAAAACTTCCAAATATAGATGATATTTTAGAGGGAAAATGTGAGATAGTTCCTGAAGAGACATCTGCTTTACATATACTTTGTACAGCTATTACTATGCGAGTCGATGATATGACAAGTACAAAAGTATTGAATAATATCGTACGATATACCCTCAATCTTCCAGGGGAGTTCGCTGTGATGATTATCCAAAATTTACGAAGTCGACATATTGAGCTAGACCATGTAAATAGCTGGGCTTTATGGATGAGAAATTTTAATAATTTGATGCACTAATGAATGCCGAACAACTGCTCATAAAAGCAAAAAGTCAGCTCACTATCAAACATCCCTATTTTGGGATGATAGCAGCACGACTCAAACATGAATCGAGTCAAAATATAACCACCTATGCGAGTAATGGGAAACGATTTTTATACAACCCGTTCTTTATACAAGAGCGGTCACTTGATGAACTTCTTTTTATTTTGACCAACTGTGTGATGCACCATGTCCTCTCCCACAGCCAAAGAAAACTCAACCGAAAAGGGTACTTGTGGCAACTAGCCACCGATTTTGCTATCAATAGTATTTTACATAAAAATGGTCTCAAGATTCCTGAGGGTGCAAACTTTGATAAAGAGTACAAAAATATGTATGCAGAAGAGATATACGAACATATAAAAGATCAGTATACCCAAGAGCAGATAGATAGTTTTACCCAAGAAGAAAAACCAGATAACTCCAACACAAAAAAAGAGACTACACGAAAATCAACACTCTTTAGAAACTTCACAAAAATAGAAGATGAGATAGATGAAAATGATGCTTTAGAGTGGGAATATGCAGCATCTTTAGCAAAAGAGGTAGCCAATCAAAGAAGCTCCACACCTCTAGGTCTTGAGCGATTTGCAAAAAAAATAAAACCTCAAGATGTAGACTGGAAATTTGAACTCTACAATGCTATCAATCGACATATGAGAAACAACTACTCTTTTATGCCACCAAACAAAAAACATATCCATAGAGGGATAGCATTGCCTTCTTTGACAAGTGATACTTTGAGTTTATGTGTTGCTATTGATACCTCTGGGTCTATAAACGATGAGCTTTTAAGTGCTTTTATGGCGGAGTTTAAAACAATTATGCAAAACTTTCCTGCTATTGCTATTGAGCTTATCATAGCAGATGCAAAGGTACATGCACACTATAGCTTTCAAGGTGGAGAAGATATGGATTTCGCCCTTAAAGGGGGAGGTGGAACTGACTATCGCCCTGTATTTGAGTATATAGATGGAAATCTACCGATGTGTAATATGGTGCTTTACTTTACAGATGGAGATGGTATATTTCCTAAAATTCAACCAAACTACGAGATATTGTGGGCATTGTCCCATACAGCTAAAGTCCCTTATGGACGAAAATTAGTTATATTCAAATAAAACAAAGGTAAATAAAATGTTAGATAAATTCTCATTTGGTACATACCGTACCACATTTCAAAATCCAGTACATCAAGATGCTATAAATTATGCCCTTGATAGTGGTATTACTCATATTGATACATCTTCAAACTATATGCAAGGTGAAGCGGAGATACTTATAGGTGCAGCCCTGAAACAAAGAGATAGAGAAGCTTTTACAATAGTAAGTAAAGGTGGGTATATTCAAGGTCAAGAGTTATTAGATGTAGAAAATGGAAAAGTTGTAGAGGACTTAGTAAAATATGAGAGCCATTGTTATCATAGTATCTCACCTGCATATTTAGAGGAGCAAATAGATAAATCTTTGGAGAGATTGGATGTAGAATATATTGATATCTATTTGTTGCACAATCCTGAATACTATTTGATGAAAGAGTTAAAGAAAAATGCAACAGATGAGGATATTGATACACATCATAATATTATGCAGATGCGTATCAAAAAAGCATTTGTATTTTTAGAAACCATGGTAGAAAAAGGGAAAATAAAAGGGTATGGTATTAGCTCAAACTCTTTTTCAAAAGCTCCCAACGATTATCATTTTTTGGAGTACAAAAATCTCCTCTCTATAGCAAAAGATATCAAAGGGGAACATCATCATTTTAAAGTGATTCAACTCCCTTTTAATATGTTTGAAAAAGAGGGTGTCCCATGTGCTAAATGGGCATATGAAAATGGACTAGAGGTGCATGCAAATAGACCCCTCAATGCTTTTTATATGGGTGGAATGTTACGACTTGCAAGTTATGATAAATGTGAAGAGTTTGATGAAAAGCTCAAAGAGGTAGAAAAAATATCCAATAAAAAACTCCAGATTCTTATCAAAGATCTCCTAGAAAATCAATCAAGATTTGGTTTTGCTGGTGATGTTGATGATACTATTGAGTATAAGGTGATCCCTTATATTATTGAAGTTGCAAAAGTCCAAGAGAAGTATTATCTCCTTTTAGATCAATTTTTTAATTGTTATAAGATAAATACAAAACACTCTTTAGCAAAAATAACTGCAAAAAAATTGAGTATGACTGAACCATTAGATAAAAAAGCGATAGAGTATATCGCAAAAAAATATTATATCACACGAATTTTAGTAGGTATGCGTACACGAAATTATGTAGATAAAATATTATCGTACAGTAAATAAAAAGGGGCAGATAATGGCAAAAAAAATAAAAAAAGCGTTTAATCCTGATGATTTTGATATTGATGTAAAAGTAGAAGATGTAGTGAAAGATTTTCCTCAATTAAGTCAAAATGATTATACTCAAGTGAGTCTAAATCTTGAGCTTGTCAAACTTAATTATGAGGTTGTCAGTCCTGAGTATAAGGATCTTGAGTTTAAAAACATAGAAGAGTATTTTCCTATGGATGTTGATTATATTGTATAATATTATCCAATTAATTTCTTTTAGTATAGGATATTTTTTATATTTTTTTAACTTGATTTTAGAGATCTCTACAACAGTAGATATAATGGTGTCTACAGAAGATTAAATATAACTTCAAAGTAATAATAAAGCATATTTACTCTATTTTAGAGTCTATAAGACTGGGTATATAATCCACAAAAGTATAATATATAAAGAGCTTTTACTCACTATATTATACTTTATATAGTAATTTAGTTATAATCTTATTATAGTGGAGATATATTATGAAAAAAAATAATCAAGAAATAAAATTGAGTGAGATATCAAACATATCTATTCAAAAAACGATATATGCAGAGTTGGAGATAATTGACTTAAAACTGTTGAAATGTATTCTTTCTAATATAAATTGTAAAGATACAAAAATTGATGAGTCTTGTACTGTTTATTATAATGATATGGATAATGTGGGGATAGGGAAACTCCATCGGTTCACTCAGGTCAACAAGTCATTGAAGAAGTTGTCTAGTTGTTATGTCAAAATTAAGATAAATGATGATGAGATTGAACTAGGTCTCATCAAAAATAAGTTTATTTACAAAAAGAATAGTAGTAAGATTATCGTTGAGATAGACACTGATTTGCAGCCATATTTGCTTGATCTGAAAAAACAATATACAAGATATGAGTTACACAATATCAAAGAGTTTGATTCTGTTTATACTTTGCAGATGTATGAACTGATGAAATCATGGCTCGCAAAAGAGAGATACTCTACAACACTCAAGAACTTAAGAGCATACTTGAATATTCAAGAGAATAGATACAAACTCTATGGTAGTTTCAAACAAAAAATACTCAAAAGAAGTATAGAGATAATAAATGCTACAACTGATATATCTGTTGTATTTAAAGAAGAAAAAAGAGGCAGAGAGGTGTATAAAATACACTTTCATATTATCGAAAAAGAGATACAAGAAGATGAAGAAAATATTGATATAACGAAGTTAATAGACAAAGTTTTTATCGATAATAAAAGTACTAAATATCTCATTATTTCTTACGAACAAAATGCCGAAAATAAAAAACTATTCAGATACAAAGTGTTCGCTATTAGAGAAAAAAAGATATCTTATACTGACTATCTCCTCAAAAATATTTTATATTCAAGAGTATCTAAGATGGTGAAAGAAACAGAGATGAGTAAAAAGATAGGATTGTTTTAAATCTTTTTTAAGCATAAAAAAACTAGAAGAGTAGCTCTTCTAGTTTTCAGATTTAATTAAAGGAATTTTAGGAAAAGTTTTTGACTATCTTACACAGTCAAAGAAGTAATCTGTTTGTGCGATATCTTTTGTTTCTTCATCTAACTCATCAAGAACAGAGTTTGCGATCCATGTTAAAAGATTTAAAGCACCTTTGTAACCACTCATAGAATATCTATGTAAGTGATGTCTATCAAAAATTGGGAAACCAATTCTGATCAATGGAGTTTTTGTATCTCTGTAAAGCTCTTTACCATAAACATTACCAATTAAGAAATCAACTGGTTCTGTAAATAATAATGATCTTAAGTGCCATAGATCTTTTCCTGGCCAGATTTGACAATCATCAGCCCAAGCAGATTGAGAGATAATAGCTTTCATATCATCAGCCCACCCTTTTCTAGGTGCATTGTTACAAAGTACATGTGTTGGAATACCACCCATCTCAACGATAAATGATACAAGACCTAATAAGAAATCTGGATCACCATAGATAGCAAATTTTTTACCATGCATATACGCATAAGAATCTTGCATAGCATCTACTAGTTGTGCTCTTTGGTTTTGAAGTTCCATAGGTACTTCTTTCCCTGTAAGCTCAGCTAATTTCATAACATATCCATCAGTCCCTGCTAAACCAATTGGGTTACAGTTTTCAAAACCTTGTTTCCATTTGTTTTTGATAGTTTTTGCAGTTTGGATAGTTGAATATTTTTGTAATGAGATTGTAGTTTCAGCATTGATAGCTGTTTTTACAGTCTCTAATGGTGTTCCACCACTGTACAATTTATAATCACCAGCACCTGTATTCCATTGCTCTTCGTGATCTCCAATCATTACAATTTTATCACTAAACATTGCATTGATCTCTTTGATCTCTTTTAATGATCCAAGGTATGGTTCAAATCCAGGGATA
>Ga0193953_1000844_pt1 | contig 15331 bp, 11 predicted proteins | sample BB_4_MG_FD_140325 | JGI IMG/M metagenome (GOLD analysis project Ga0193953, IMG submission 140325) | Microbial mat bacterial communities from the Broadkill River, Lewes, Delaware, United States - BB_4_MG | ecosystem: Environmental > Aquatic > Freshwater > River > Microbial mats | place: USA... | reverse complement strand
GTTCCCGCAACTGTAAGCTTTGCCAATTTATTTGGTGATTGTTATTAAACTTTTAACCACTGTTGCTATAATTTTAAAACGGGAAGGTAAATAACAATACGCAAGCCAGGAGACCTGCCAGAATCTGTAATTAATTTAAACTTTCGGGTGAAAAGTTATTATGGTGAGATATGTATTAATTTTCGTTTTTTGTTTTTTTATAAGCAATTCTTTTGCCCAGGTTGATAGTGTTCAAAAATTGGACGTAATTAATTTACATTCTATTAAATTAAAAAAACATTCTAAAGGTTTTAAGGTAGTAACAATGTCAGATTCTGTTATTGTAAAAAACATAGAATCATTTTCAACATTATTACGATTTAACTCTCCAATTTATATCAAAGAATATGGTTCTGGTGGAACGAGTTCTGCAAGTTTTAGAGGAACAAGCGCCTCAAATACTGCTGTTGTTTGGAATGGAATTAATATTAATTCAGTGAATAATGGACAAACAGGATTCAATTCTTTAACAACTAGTTTATACGATAATATAAATATTAGAAGTGGTGGTGGAAGTATAGAGTTTGGTTCAGGAGCAATAGGTGGTACTATCCATCTAAACAATCAACTTCGTTTTGGAAATTATTTTGAAAATCAAATAGTATCTTCATTTGGGAGTTATGAAACATTTCAAAATTTGTATAAATTATCTTATGGGAATGAAAAAACTGCTATAAAATTTGGAATTTCTTATAACCAATCTCAAAACGATTATAAATGGTTGGGGCATAATCTAAAAAATGAGAATGGAGCTTATAAAAACTTAAATGTAAGTTTGAGTTTATCGCAAAAACTTTCAGAATTTAGTAAAATTAGTTTCTACTCTGAAAAATATAATGGAAACAGACAGTTTTCAGGTCAATTACCAAATCCTTCAGCAGCTAAAGAAAAATATAAAGATTTAAGCTTTAGAAATTTAATTGATTTTCATTATGAAAAAGAAAATTACGCTCATTCTTTAAAACTTGCTTATTTAACTCAGGAATATCAATATTTCGCTGATAAGAATAGCCATAGCTATAGTTTTGGTAAATCAAACAGGTTTATATCTAATTATAATTTCAACTATAATTTTTCTAATTCTTCTAATTTAGAATCATTCTCTGAATTTGAATCGGTTATTGGTAAAACAGATCAGATTCAAGGAAATAATAGAAACCAATGGTCTCAATCTTTAATTTGGAATAAGAAATTTGAGGATAAAGTTTCTATGAATGCTAAAGTTAGAAAGGATTTTAATTCAGATTATAAAATGCCTTTTATTTTTGCATTGGGTGTTGAAGTAAAACCAGTTAGAAACACTTTTGTAAGGGTAAATGGATCTAAAAATTACAGAGTGCCAACATATAACGATTTGTATTGGCCAGAATTAGGAAATGATAAATTAATACCTGAATCTTCTTTACAAGGTGAAATAGGATTAGGGTATAAAAACAATCAATTTAAAATTGATGTAGGTGCTTATTTTATTGAATCAAAAGATAAAATAATTTGGAAACCGGGTGCAGATCCCGATAAACCAGGCATGTGGACACCCATTAATTTATCAGAAGTTTTAAATAAAGGTATTGAACTGGTTATTGCTTATAGCGAAAATATAAATGATCATTTATTTGATATTCAATTCAACTATAATTATACGCTTGCTACCGATAAAGCTTCAGATAAAACATTAACATACGTTCCTAAACATTTATTTAATGGAAATATAGGTTATTCCTATCATAGGTTAAGTGCTTTTTATCAACATTTGTTTAATGGTGAAGTGTTTACTACTGAAGACAATATAGATATGTACACGGTTCCTTATTTTAATATAGGAAATGTTGGTGTTAACTATAAAGTGATAAACAAACATAAGAACGTTTTAGATCTTGGAATAAAAATTAATAACGTTTTTAATAAAGCTTATGAGGTATTACCAAGAAGACCAATGCCAAATAGAAATATAAATTTTAATATAAACTATAAATTTTAAATTATGAAAATTAGTAAAGTAATTCTTAGTATGTTTTTACTAAGCGTTTTAATTATCTCTTGTAACGATGATGATGATATAATTGAGCCTAAAGGAGATTATGAAAATGGCTTGCTTATTTCAGGAGAAGGTTCTGGAACTGTATCTGGTTCGGTTTCATTCGTTTCTAATGATTTTGTAACTGTAGAACATTCAATTTACAACAAAGTAAATGCAGGAAAAGAATTTAGTACATTTTTACAATCTTTAGCATTTGATGGTGAAAATGCATATATCTGTGTTGATAGTCAAAATTCTATTACTGCAGTTAATAGATATACCTTTGAAGAAGTTGGAGTAATAACTGAAGGATTAGCACTTCCTAGATATATGACGGTTGTTGGAGATAAAGGATATGCTACAAATTGGGGAACTGGTGCTTATGGAGCTGATGTAGATGATGATTTTGTGGCTGTAATTGATTTAAATTCTTTAACTGTAACTAATACCATATCCGTTGGAATTGGTCCAGAACGTATAATTGAAAATAACGGAAAATTATATGTGTCTCATAAAGGAGGGTTTTCAAGTAATAATGTTATTACAGTAATTGATATTGCGACACAAAATACTTCTGAAATTGTTGTTAAATATAAGCCAGATGATTTATTATTTGATAATCAAAATAATTTAGTTGTTTTATGTGAAGGAAATGGCCCTTGGAGTGCTGGAGGAGAAACTGAAGGAGCTATTGTTAAGATTAATACTTCTAATAATACAGTAATATCAGAAATGATCTTTAATTCTGGAGATCACCCATTATTCTTAGTGAAATATGAAAACGACTTGTATTATAATGTAGGTAGTGAAATTTATAATTTATCACAGACTGCAACTGAATTAGCTACAAGCTCTTTATTAACAAGTGAAGCAGCCTTGCAATATGATGGAGGGTTAGAGATAAAAGATGGGCAATTATTCATTTTAAACCCTAATTATTTAGGTTTAAGTCAATTAGATATTTATGATTTAAATACTAAAGCAAAAACTAATTCTTTAGAAGCACCAGTGGCGGCTTCAAAAATATATTTTAACTAGTATTACTTTTGTTTAATAAAATATTGATAATTAAAAAGATGCTCTAATTGAGCATCTTTTTTTTGTCATAATTAATTAAATAAAAATGTGTTTAACTTTTTATTGAGAACATTAGAAATAAATTTTAGTATTTTTAAACCTCTAAAAAATCAAGAATGACTGCAATTTCAAAAACAACGCTAGATTTTCTAAAAGAATTAAAAAAGAATAATAACCGCGAGTGGTTTAACGATCATAAAGCTGAATTTCAAGTTGAACAAAAAAAAGCAAAAGAATTTTATGCTGAAGTAATGGAAAGTTTGAAGACTCACGATGATATTGAGAGTGTAAAAATATTCAGAATTTACAGAGATGTACGTTTTTCAAAAGATAAAACACCTTATAAACCACATTTTGCTGGGAATTTTGTTAGAGCAACAAAAAGACTAAGAGGTGGATATTATTTAAGAATAAGACCGGGAGAAAGTTTTTTGGCTGGAGGTTTTTGGGATCCAAATAAAGAAGATTTATTAAGGATTCGAAAAGAATTTGAAATGGATGCTACTGAAATTAGAGATATTATAAATGATAAAACATTTGTAAAATATTTTGGTAAACTTGAAGGAAATGAATTAAAAACTGCTCCAAGAGGGTTTGATAAGGAACATCCAGATATGGATTTAATAAAAATGAAACAATTTATTGTCACTCGTTATTTTTCAGACGAAGAAGTATTAAATCCTAACTTTTTAGAAGAATTGAACAAAACATATAAAGCAATGCGACCGTATTTTGATTATATGAGTGAAATTCTTACCACCGATTTAAATGGAGAATCACTTATAGATTAGTCTTATCTTTTATCAATTCGTCATGCTGAACTTGATTTAGCATCTGACAATAAGAATGTGTATACAAAAGTCATCCAGAGCCTGTGGAAGGATTTTTATTGTAGTTGTTAAGTTTATACGAGCGAATTTAAATTTGAATAATGAGATTACCACGTCGTAAAAACTCCTCGTAATGACATGATTTTGTATGTGATTAATGTAAATTAAATCTTTTAAGCAAAAAAAAGCGACTCATTTGAGTCGCTTTTCTAAAGTACTAAATATAAGAATTAACTAACTCTCTCTAGTAAAGCCATATAAAATCCATCAAAACCAGATTTATGAACTGAAACTTTATTGTCTTTTATAAATTTAAACTCAGGATGATTCTTTAAAAACAATTTCACTTGATCTTCATTTTCAGAAGGTAAAACAGAACAAGTTGCATAAACCAATTTTCCACCATCTTTTACAAGAGCAGAATAGCTTTCTAAAATTTCAGCTTGTGTTTTTTTGATATTTTCAACAAACTCAGGTTGTAATTTCCATTTACTGTCTGGGTTTCTTCTTAAAACACCAATACCACTACAAGGAGCATCAATTAAAACTCTGTCTGCAGTACCTTTCATTTTCTTCATTACTTTTGAAGAATCTATAGATTTTGTTGTTACATTATGTACACCACCTCTTCGCGCTCTTTTCTTTAATTTTTTTAATTTACTTTCATAAATATCTGTAGCAATTAACTGACCTTTATTTTCCATTAAAGCAGCCAAATGTAAAGTCTTACCACCGGCACCAGCACAGGTATCTATTACCTTCATTCCAGGTTTTACATCTAAATATTCAGCAACAAGTTGAGAAGAAGCATCTTGAACTTCAAATAAACCATCTTTAAAGCATTGGGTAACAAAAACGTTTGCACGTTCAACTAATCTTAATGCATCAGTATAACCAGGAATAAATTCAGTTTTAATACCTTCATCCTCTAATTTTTTACGTAACGAAAGCTTATTTGTTCTAAGTGTATTTGTACGTAAAATTACTTCAGCTTGTTTATTTAAAGCTTCTATTTCTTTAGTCCAGTGTTTTTCACCTAATTCTTTTACAGCCATTTCATCAAGCCAATCAGGAATAGATTCTTTAAAAACTCTCGTTTTTTGTAATTCGTCAAATTTACCTTTAATTCTTCTTTCTGGAACACCTTGTAACTGATTCCAATCTGGTAATTTGTATCCTTTTAATATTGCATAAACAGCAAAGTTCTTCCAAACGTTTTCGTTTGTATAATGATTTTTTGTTCCTGCAATTTCATTGTATAAACGTTTCCAACGAACCATTTCATAAATAGTCTCTGCAACAAATTTTCTATCTCTTGCGCCCCATCTTTTATCACGTTTTAGTGCTTTTTCAACAACTTTATCTGCATATTCTTCTTCATTAAAAATAAGCCTCATTGAAGCAATTACCGTATATACTAGGTTTCTGTGTAATCTCATTCTAAAATTTTAAGGTGGCAAAGGTACGTAAATACTTTATATGAACAGAATCTATGTTAAATTGAAATAAAAATCAAAAAACATTCATATTTTAGGCTAAATATAATCTAAAATAAACTGATGTTAATAGTAATTGTTTATTGATGGCTTAATTATTACCTTCGTTCTTTTAAGAGAACAACGTTGGCATACAATCTAAATACTTCAATTGCTTATTTAAAAGGTGTAGGACCTAATAGGGCTGATTTAATGAAATCGGAATTAGGAATTCATACCTATGGAGATTTGGTCAACTTTTTCCCTAATAGATATATTGATAGAACTCAGTTTTTCAAAATTAATCAATTACAGGAAAACTCTTCTGAAGTACAAATTGTTGGGAAAATTATTGCTATAAAAAGTGTAAAACAAAAAAGAGGAAGTAGATTAGTTGCTACATTTATTGATGAAACTGGCTCAATGGAATTAGTTTGGTTTCGCGGAGCTAAATGGATAAAGGATAACTTAAAAGTGAATATTCCATATGTGATTTTTGGTAAAACAAATTGTTTCAATAAATCATTTAGCATGCCACATCCTGAAATGGAATTGGTTTCTACTTTTAAAAACAAATTACGTACAGCAATGCAACCAGTTTATCCTTCAACAGAAAAAATAACAAACAAGGGTGTTACTAATAAGGTGATTTCTGGAATGGTACAAAATTTATTCATTGAGTTAAATGGTAAATTTAAAGAAACACTTTCTCAACCAATTATTGAAAAACTGGAATTAATATCTAAAAATGAAGCACTTTTAAATATTCACTTTCCAAAAAGTCAGGAATTACTTTCAAAAGCTCAAAAAAGATTAAAATTTGAAGAACTGTTCTTTATACAAATGCAGTTAATTCGAAAAAAAATAGTTCGAAAATCAAAAATAAAAGGATTTAATTTTGAAAAGGTAGGAGAGCTTTTTAATCAATTTTATAAAAATAAATTACCATTTGATTTAACAAATGCGCAAAAGAAAGTATTAAAGGAAATTAGAAAAGATATAGGTTCTAATGCACAAATGAACAGGTTGTTGCAAGGGGATGTTGGTTCTGGAAAGACAATTGTAGCGTTATTAACTATGCTAATAGCTCTTGACAATGGGTTTCAGGCTGCTTTAATGGCTCCAACTGAAATATTAGCAACCCAACATTATAATTCTATTGTAGAATTATTAGAAGGCTTGAATGTTTCCGTTAAATTGTTAACAGGTTCAGTAAAAGCAAAGGACAGAAGAATTTTACATGCTGAATTAGAGTCTGGAGAACTTAATATATTAATTGGAACCCATGCTCTTATTGAGGATAAAGTGGTTTTTAAAAATTTAGGAATTGCAATTATTGATGAACAACATAGGTTTGGAGTAGCACAGCGATCTAAATTATGGCAGAAAAATGAATTACCTCCTCATATATTGGTGATGACAGCTACACCAATTCCAAGAACTTTAGCTATGAGTGCTTATGGAGATTTGGATATTTCTATAATTGATGAATTACCTCCAGGCCGTAAAGAAATTAAAACAGCACATAGATATGATGCAAACAGATTATCTGTTTTTAAATTTTTAAAGGAAGAAATAGATAAAGGGAGACAGGTTTATATTGTATATCCATTAATTAATGAATCCGAAGCTATGGATTATAAAGATTTAATGGATGGTTATGAAAGTGTAGCTCGTGAGTTTCCAATGCCAAAATATCAGGTTAGTATCGTACATGGTAAAATGAAACCTGCAGATAAGGAATACGAAATGCAACGTTTTATTAAAGGTGAAACCCAAATTATGGTAGCTACAACTGTAATTGAAGTTGGTGTAAATATTCCAAATGCAAGTGTAATGGTTATTGAGAGTGCTGAACGTTTTGGACTGTCTCAATTACATCAGTTAAGAGGTAGAGTAGGACGTGGAGCAGAGCAAAGTTTTTGTATTTTAATGACTAGTTTTAAATTGTCTAGTGATGCAAAAGTGAGATTAAATACCATGGTTGAAACCAGTGATGGTTTTAAAATAGCAGAAGTAGATTTAAAATTACGAGGACCAGGAAATTTAATGGGAACCCAACAAAGTGGAGTTTTAGATTTAAAAATTGCAGATATTGTAAGAGATTCCAATATTTTACATGCAGCCAGAAATACTGCAATTCAATTGTTAACTGAAGATCCGGGATTAAATAAACCAGAAAACCTTTTTATAAAAGAAGCTTATTTACAAATAAGTAAAACAAGTACTATTTGGTCTAATATTAGCTAGATTACTTTTTTTAGAAATGTATTTATTCTGATCTGGAGTTTAATTCTTCTAATATTACTCATTAATTTCAATAATTTTGGTTGAAAATATCATTTAAGAATTTTCAAGTAAATGGCAATACAACTGAATTGGTTTTTTTATCTTTGCATTTCGATTAAAAAATAAATAAGAATGAAAATATCATACAATTGGTTAAAGCAATTTCTAAAGGTTGAATGGGAAGCTGAGAAAACGGGAGAATTGTTAACTGATTTAGGACTGGAAGTTGAAGGAATTGAAACAGTTGAGTCTATAAAAGGAAGCTTAAAAGGAATTGTAGTTGGTAAAGTATTAACATGCGTACAGCATCCAAATGCCGACCGTTTAAAAGTTACAACTGTAGATATAGGAAATGGAGAGCCAGTTCAAATTGTTTGTGGTGCTCCAAATGTAGCAGAAGGACAAACAGTACCAGTAGCAACTATTGGAACTATGTTGTATGATGAAAAAGGTGAAGGCTTCAAAATTAAAAAAGGAAAAATTAGAGGTGAAGAGAGCCATGGAATGATTTGCGCTGAAGACGAATTAGGTTTAGGAGCAAGTCATGATGGAATTTTAGTTTTAGATGATTCATTAGAACCGGGAACTCTTGCTTCCGAAGTTTTTAATATTGAAACTGATCAGGTTTTTGAAATTGGCCTTACTCCAAACAGAGCAGATGCTATGAGTCATTTGGGAACTGCTCGTGATTTACGTGCTGGTTTATTGCAACACGATATTTCATTAGAACTTATTTCACCATCAGTAAGTGAATTTCATGTAGATGACAGAACATTAAAATTTGATGTTAATGTTGAAAATATTGAAAAAGCACCAAGGTATGCTGGTGTAACTATATCGGATATTACAGTAAAAGAATCTCCAGAATGGATTCAAAATAAATTAAAAGCAATTGGATTAGTTCCAATTAATAATATAGTGGATGTTACTAATTATGTACTACATGAGTTAGGTCAGCCATTACATGCTTTTGATGCTTCTAAAGTGAAAGGAAACAAGGTTATTGTAAAAACTTTAGCTACTGGAACAAAATTTACAACCCTTGATGGTGTAGAACGTGAGTTGCATGAAGAAGATTTAATGATTTGTAATGGAAATGAAGAACCAATGTGTATTGCTGGTGTTTTTGGTGGTATTGATTCGGGGGTTACAGAAAATACAACTTCAATATTTTTAGAAAGTGCTTATTTTAACCCGGTAACTGTTAGAAAAACTGCAAAAAGACATGCTTTAAACACGGATGCTTCATTTAGATTTGAAAGAGGTATTGATCCAAATAGCGTTAAATATGCATTAAAAAGAGCTGCTAATTTAATTTTGGAAATTGCTGGAGGTAAAATTTCTTCAGAAGTTGTTGATTTATACCCTTCCAAAATTGAAGATTTTCAAGTTTTCTTATCATATGAAAAAATGGATCGTTTAATTGGTTCAGAGATTCCAAGAGAAACAGTAAAAAATATTTTAGCATCGTTAGATATTAAATTTAACAGTGTTACAGACGGAGGTTTAGGTTTAACTATACCTTCTTATAGAGTTGATGTTACAAGAGAGGCGGATGTTATTGAAGAAATTTTACGTGTATTCGGATATAATAATGTAGAATTTTCTCATAAATTAAACACTTCTATTTCTTTTTCAGAATTTGAAGATGTTAAAATTGAAAATGTTGTTGCAGGACAATTAACTTCTCAAGGGTTTAACGAAACTATGGCAAACTCATTAACAAAAGCTGAGTATGTTTCAATGACCGAGCTATTAAATGAAGAACATAACGTTACTATGTTAAATCCTTTAAGTAGTGATTTGGGTGTAATGCGTCAGTCTTTATTATTTAGTGGATTAGAGTCTGTTATTTATAATATTAACAGAAAAAATAATTCGTTAAAATTCTTTGAATTTGGAAAAACATACCATCATTTTGAAAGTGGTTATAATGAACAAAAGCATTTAACATTATTTGTTACTGGAAACAGAGCTAAAGATAGTTGGAATGTAACACAAAAAACTTCAGATTTCTTTTACTTGAAAGGAGTTGTGAGTGCTTTATTACAACGTTTAGGAATTGATAAATTCAAAACTACGCCTACTAAAAACGATGTGTTTTCTGAAGGTATTACTTTAAGTTTAGGGAAAATTAAGCTAGTTGATTTAGGAGTTGTAAAACGTCCTATTTTAAAAGAGTTTGGAATTAAGCAAGAAGTTTTATTTGCCAATTTTAACTGGGAAAATGTATTAAAAGTTGGAGGTAAATCTCAAGTTAAAGTTTCAGAGCTTTCGAAATTTCAACCAGTAAAGCGTGATTTTGCATTATTAGTTGATAAAGAAGTAACTTTTAATGAGATATATAATTTGGCTTTTCAAGCTGAAAAGAACCTTTTAAAAGAAGTAGATTTATTTGATGTGTATGAAGGAGATAAGTTAGAGGAAGGTAAAAAATCATATGCTGTTAGCTTCTTAATTCAGGATGAAAACAAAACTTTAAATGATAAACAAATTGATAAAATAATGCAAAAACTGCAAAAGACATTTGAGAAAAATGTTGGAGCAGCCTTGCGTTAATAATAAAAAATAATAATTTAAAAGCCTTTAGAATTTTTTCTAAAGGCTTTTTTTTTAATTTTGCACAAACATAATTCTATGTATAAGAGTATTATTCGCCCACTATTTTTTCTTTTCGATCCCGAGAAAATTCATCATTTTACATTTTCTTTAATTAAAGTTCTTTCAAAAATTCCAGGAATACCTGCAGTTTTTAGAGGCTTGTATCAGGTTAATGATAAAAAATTAGAACGTAAACTTTTCGGATTAACCTTTAAAAATCCGGTTGGATTGGCAGCTGGCTTCGATAAAAATGCTGTTTTATTTAATGAATTAGCAAACTTTGGTTTTGGTTTTATTGAAATTGGTACAGTAACTCCAAAACCACAACCCGGAAATCCTAAAAAAAGAGTATTTCGATTGAAAGCTGATAATGGTTTAATTAATCGAATGGGGTTTAATAATGAGGGTATTGAAGCAGCTATTAAAAATTTAAAAGGTAATAAAGGAAAGATAATAATAGGTGGGAATATTGGTAAAAATACTGCTACAATGCCTGATGGTTACACCAAAGATTATTTGGAGTGTTTTTCAGCATTACATCCTTATGTAGATTATTTTGTTCTAAATGTAAGCTGTCCTAACGTTGGTAGCCATGCTAAATTAACTGATAAAGATTATCTGATTGAATTAATAACTGGTGTTCAAAAATTGAATAAAGAGTTTTCAACTCAAAAACCAATATTATTAAAGATTGCTCCAGATTTAAATGAAATTCAATTAGATGAGGTCATTGAAATTGTTTCTGAGACAAAAATTGATGGTGTAATTGCTTCAAATACTTCAGTAAACAGAGAAGGTTTAATTGCTTCAGAAGAAATGCTAAATGAAATTGGAAATGGAGGCCTAAGTGGTAAACCTGTGAAAGATAGAAGTACTAAAGTGATAAAATATTTAGCTGAAAAATCAAACAAGGCATTTCCAATAATAGGAGTAGGAGGTATTCACTCTGGAGATGATGCGTTGGAAAAAATAAATGCAGGTGCAGATTTGGTTCAAATTTATACTGGTTTTATATATGAAGGACCTGGTTTAATTAAAAGGATTAATAAAGCTATTTTGGAGCAAAGTTAAATTACGTTTTACAAGGAGTTTGACAACATGATTATATGGTGAATATAGTCTTCGACATGCTCAGACTGACAATATAAATTGAATGTTAGTTGAGTATTTCAATGTCACACTGAGCTTGTCGAAGTGTTATTCCAATACAAGAAATAAGATAGAAATAAATTGAACTACGAAATTCTAATATCATTTGTAGGAGCATCTATGTTACTAACTGTTATGCCTGGACCAGATATTATTTATGTATTGGTACAAAGTGTAACCAATGGTAAAAAATATGGTATTGCAACTTCGTTGGGGTTGGTATCAGGAATTATTATTCATACTGCTCTAGTTGCTTTTGGGGTTTCAGCAATAATTAAACAATCTGAAAGCTTATTTTTTGCTATTAAATTATTTGGAGCGCTTTATTTAGTTTATTTAGCTTATTCAACATATAAATCTGAAGAAGAATTAATTCTTGAAGGAAATACATCAAAAAATAGCTTGGTAAAGCTGTTCAAACAAGGTTTTATTATGAACGTATTAAATCCTAAAGTATCCATTTTCTTTTTAGCTTTTTTTCCTGGATTTTTATATAGTAATACTCAAAGTACTATCATTCAATTTTTTATTTTAGGAGGATTGTTTATGTTACAGGCATTGTTAATTTTTTCAATGATTTCAATGCTTTCAGGAAATTTTTCAAACTATTTAAAAAGGAATCCGAAATTTAATACAAAGATAAAATGGTTGAAAATTGTCGTTTTTATGGGTATTGCAATTTTTATCTTTTTTTCTTAATTGGTTTTGTATATTTGAGTGCCAATGAAGAAAGTAAAATTAATAGAATGCCCACGAGATGCGATGCAAGGAATAAAATCTCATTTTATTCCAACCAATGCAAAAGCTCAATATATAAATGCCTTATTAAAAGTAGGTTTTGATACCATAGATTTTGGAAGTTTTGTATCTCCAAAAGCCATTCCCCAAATGCGTGATACTGCTGATGTGTTGGCAAAACTTGATTTATCTCATACAGAAAGTAAGTTATTGGCTATTGTTGCAAATATTAGAGGAGCACAGGGCGCTTCACAATTTGAAGAAATTGACTATTTAGGATACCCCTTTTCTATTTCTGAGAACTTTCAAATGCGTAATACTGGAAAAACTATTGATCAATCCATTATAGCCTTAGAAGAAATTTTAAATATTTCATCGAGAACAAATAAGAAGGTAGTTGCTTATTTATCTATGGGGTTTGGAAACCCTTATGGAGATCCTTGGAATGTTGAAATTGTTTCAAAGTGGACAGAAAAATTATCAGAAATGGGTGTTGAAATTTTATCGTTATCTGATACCGTAGGAAGTTCTACTCCAGAAATAATAGAGTATTTATTTTCAAATTTAATTTCAGCTTATTCACATATAGAATTTGGAGCGCATTTACATACTACGCCAACAACTTGGTTTGAGAAAGTTGATGCAGCTTTTAAATCGGGTTGTAACCGTTTTGATGGAGCAATAAAAGGTTACGGTGGTTGCCCAATGGCAAAGGATGATTTAACGGGTAATATGCCTACTGAAAAATTGGTTTCTTACTTTACCCAACAGAAAGCTTTTACAAATATTAGAGCTATGAGCTTTGAAAGTGCCTACAATGAGGCTTTAAAAGTGTTTTTATAAAATATTCAAATTCAGTCACTTATTTTTTCTTGTTTTTTATAAATATGACTTTTGTCAGCTTATTTAAAATTATTCTAAATAATATTTTTGTAATATATGTTACTTAATTACATTTGTACTCTTATTAAGAATAAGTCTAAATAAAATTAAATTTTAAAAATGAAAAAAATTACTTTAGTATTAGCAGCAATGTTAATTGGATTAGTTGGATTTGCCCAAGAGTCGGCAAGCGAAACGTATTTAAATTCTGGGCAAAGATTGTTAGGAAAAGATATGGGGAAAGGAATTACTTTTGGAGGTTATGGTCAAATTGACTACAATGAAAAAGATGGTTCTGCTGCAGGAAATTTAGATGTGCATAGATTGGTATTATTGTTTGGTTATAAGTTTAACGATAAAGTGAGCTTTTTAACTGAAGTTGAATATGAGCATGTAAAAGAAGTATATGTTGAACAAGCATATATTAAATATAAAGCAAATGAAAACTTAAATGTATTGGCAGGTTTAATGTTGGTACCAATGGGAATTATTAATGAATTTCATGAGCCAACAACTTTTTATGGTGTTGAAAGACCAAATGTTGATAAATACATTGTGCCAACTACATGGAGAGAATTAGGTGTTGGTGTTTCTGGAAAAATTGACAATGCATCATTAAAATATCAAGCGTATTTATTTAATGGATTTAGATCATTCAATAGTAAAAATGAGCCAGGAAAAGAGGGACTAATTGGTGGTTCTAGTGGATTAAGAGGTGGTCGCCAAAAAGGTGCTGAAAGTGTGGTTAGTTCTCCAAACCTTTCTACAAAAATTGATTTCTATGGAATAAGAGGATTAAGATTAGGGGTTTCAGGTTACTTTGGAAAAACACAATCTGATGATGTTGCTGTTGATGGTACAACTGTAGGTGTTTCTATGTTAGGATTTGATGCTCGTTATAAATATAATAACCTTGAGTTAAGAGGTCAGTATATTGCAACTTCATTAACAGATACTGAAGAATACAACACTTTAACCGGGAAAGATTTAGGTTCAAAAATGAACGGATTATATGGAGAAGTTGCTTATAGCTTCGATTTAAAAGGAGAAGAAAAATTAACTCCATTCTTACGTTATGAAAAGCATAATACGCATGCTGAAACAGAAGGATTCGCTGCAAATGAAGCTTACGATAGAGATGAACTTATATTTGGTTTAAACTACAAAGTAGCAGAAGGAGCTGCATTTAAAGTAGATTACCAAATAATGAATAATGCTGTTTCTGGTAGTGATGCCAGCAAACAATTTAACGCAGGTGTTGCGATCTGGTTCTAATTTGTAATAATTATTGATACGGGCTTCAAATTATTTATTAGCCATGGATAAATTTGAAGCCTAAATCAATTTCTTTTAATTAAAAAGATGAAAAAAAGTATATTAATAGTTGTTTTAGCACTTGTTGTATCAGGTTTTACTGTTTCAAAACGAGTACAGGTTTTAATTGATAAAGAAATTAAAAATGTATTTAAAATTGAAAATTACATAAAACAACCAATTAATATTTCTTCTGAAATAATAGCTGAACTACCATTAAAAATTACGGATACTAATTTCAATAAAATTAGTAGTGAAGATTCGTTATTAGGATACTATTATTTTGGACAAGCTTATGGAAAAGCTGATTATTTCGACTTTATTGTTATTTTTGACAAAGATTTAATAGTTTCAAAGGTTAAAATTTTAGTATATCGTGAGGATCACGGTGGTGAAATTGGGAGTAGACGTTGGTTGAAACAATTTATTGGTAAAACTTCTGAAAAGCAGTTAAAATACCAAAAAGATATTGCTGCAATTTCAGGAGCTACAATTTCAGCTAAAGCAATGACTCGTGAGGTAAATAAACTATTAAAAACTATTGAAATTTTAAATAATAAAGAATTGTTATAATGAAGGTACACGGGCTTATTCATCAATTTCCAAAAGAAATAAAATCAATGATTTTTATTTTTGTAATCGTTCTTAGTGTTGGATTTTATGGAGGTTTAAGCTTTGTTAATAATACAACTTCAATGCAGCCTTCAGGTGTAGAATCTCATTATTTAGGGAATGAAAATGATGAAGAGGCTGAAGTCATGAAATTCAAAAAGAATAAACGTGAAATTTTAACCATTGTTCACAATCATATTCTTTCTTTATCAGTAATTTTCTTTTTACTGTCTTTAATATTATCAACTACTTCAATAAATAAAAAGCTGAAATATTTTTTAATGGTTGAACCTTTTTTATCTGTTATT
>Ga0193953_1000842_pt1 | contig 15333 bp, 15 predicted proteins | sample BB_4_MG_FD_140325 | JGI IMG/M metagenome (GOLD analysis project Ga0193953, IMG submission 140325) | Microbial mat bacterial communities from the Broadkill River, Lewes, Delaware, United States - BB_4_MG | ecosystem: Environmental > Aquatic > Freshwater > River > Microbial mats | place: USA... | reverse complement strand
GCAAAAATAACTTATGAATTTTATAGAAGAAACTATATTGAAGGCCTATTTTTAAGTTCTGGAATCGAATACTCTCCAAATAGAACTATGGAAAAAATGTATAAGGCCGTATATTTATTAAGAAACAAATATGGATTTGCTGGATATATCCACGCAAAAGCTATTCCAAATTCAGATCCAGAATACATTATTAAATTAGGTAAATTAGTAGATAGAATGAGCGTAAATATTGAATTGCCTACAAAAAAAAGTTTAGCATTACTTGCACCACAAAAATCTTTTAAAAGCTTAGTTAATCCTATGAATACAATATATAAAGCCAAACAATTACCTGAACTATCAAATACAAAAATAAATAACAGATCTTTTATTCCTGGTGGACAATCTACTCAAATAATTGTTGGTGCTTCAAATGATTCTGATAAATCTATATTACTATGCTCTTCAAATTTATATAATAAGTTTAAACTAAAAAGAGTTTACTATTCAGCATATGTCCCAGTCATTAAAAATAATCTTCTTCCATCTTTGTTTTCCACTCCTCCAAAATTAAGAGAACATAGATTATACCAAGCAGATTGGCTTATGAGATTTTATGGATATAAAGCTGAAGAATTATTAGATGATTTAAATCCAAATTTTGATTTAAATCTAGACCCTAAATTCAATTGGGCTCTTAATAATTTAAACCTTTTCCCCATTGATATTTATAAAGCAAGTTACTATGAACTCTTAAGAATCCCTGGTATAGGTCCAACTTCTGCAAAAAGAATTATTGAATCTAGAAGATATTCTAATTTAAATTCACTATCTCTAAAAAAAATGGGAGTAGTTATGAAAAGAGCAAAATATTTTATTTCAATAAAAAAAGAACCTCTTTATAAACAACTATTAGATTCAGATTATATTAAAAACTCTTTATTTATTAAAGAAAAAGAAGTTCAATTAAGTTTTTTAGGAGGCAGTTAGGTGATTGATATTATTTATAAACAAAATTTTGATAACTTTTTATGTGCACTAGCTTATATCTATAAAAATAATTCTAATTTTAATTTAATTTCACTAGATAAATATGCGCCCTCTTTTATAACCACTTCTCATAATATTTCTACAGATTTAAATACTGTAAAATTATTTAAAGAGTTTATTTTACTTAACTTTGGAGAAGAAATTCTTGAATCTTTTTATTATCTTTATGTATATGATTTAAATATTTCTCCAACTTTAATTCCAAAATATATTTATCTTTTATCAAAATATGGACCTGCCTATTACAATAATTATAGTAATCCAACAATTTGTCAAATAAGAAAACTTATAAGAAAAGTTACTTTTGAAGTACATCGATTTTTAGGTCTAATAAGATTTTCTCAATCAAATAATTTCCTTTATTCTTTCTATGAACCAGATCATAAAATTACAACTTTATTGTCATCTCATTTTACTGATCGATTAAAAAATGAAAATTTTATAATAATTGATAAGAAACACAAAGAAGCGTTAGTATACCAAAATAGAAATGTATCCATTCTACTTTTAGATAAAATACCAACGCTTAATTCTCTAAATAATTTTTATGAAAATCTTTGGAAAACCTATTTTGAAAACATCGCTATTCCAGAAAGAAAAAACTTAAAACTTCAAAATAATTTTATTCCAAAAAGATATAAAAAACATCTTATTGAATTTAAATAATTTTGCTAAATAATGACCAAGGTCTAACCTCTAAATCTGGTAATGTTTCAAATACAATGTCTTCTTTTTTTGTAGGGTGATTTATTTTCATTCTATATGACCACAATGCTAATGCTTTTGTACTACGATCTTTAACTCTTCCATATTTTGAGTCTCCCCAGATTGGATAACCCATATTACTTAGCTGAAGTCTAATTTGGTGTGGTCTACCAGTTTCTAATTTTATTTTCAATAATGTATAAATGTGATTTCCCGATTTTGCTATACTACATTTTTCATAATTTAGAATTGCTTTTTTTGCACCCTGAGTATTTTCATTCACAATACTACTCATATTAGCATTTCTATCTTTAATCATATAATCAATTATTTTACCTTTTTTATCTTTAACGTTTCCTTCTACAATGCAATAATATGTCTTTTCAACACTTCTATTTTGAACTTGTTTACTTAACCTAGATGCTGCCTTTGATGTCCTTGCAAATACTAATACTCCACCTACTGGTCTATCTAGACGATGAATCATGCCTATATAAACATCACCAGGTTTATTATATTTTTCTTTTACATATTGTTTAACTAAATCAAGCATATTCTTATCTGAGCTCTCATTACTTTGTGTTAAAACATTAGGAGGTTTTTTAACCACAATCAGGTGATTATCCTCATAAAGCACTTCTATCATTCAATACTCTCCCATCTTCCATAAATCCCACACGGCAAAACAATTTTTCTTGAAGTACATGGAATTCCAATTTCTCCCGATTCAACTCTACCAACAAATCTTGCTCCAACAGAAACATTTAAAATATTTTCAAGCACTTTTGGAGAAAAACCTGCTGTATAAGAATTTATCAAAAAGAATAATGGATCATCTGATAACACTTGCTGGCTTAATTGAATTAATTCAAATAATGTATCTTCAATTTTCCATACTTCTCCACCTGGACCTCTTCCAAAACTAGGTGGATCCATTATTATTCCATCATATTTATTTCCTCTTCTAATCTCTCTTTGAATAAATTTAACTACATCATCTACAATAAATCTTACTGGCGCATCTTTTAATCCTGATGTATGAACATTTTCTTTAGCTCTTTTAACCATTCCTTTTGCTGCATCAATATGCGTAACATGAGCTCCAGCTGATGCACATGCAACACTTGCTCCTCCTGTATAAGCAAAAAGATTTAATACTTTTATTGTTTCTTTATGTTTTGCTCTTGAAATCTTCTCTATCATCCAATCCCAATTTACTGCCTGTTCAGGAAAAATGCCAGTATGTTTAAAACCTGTTGGTTCAATAATAAATTTCAATTTATTATAATTAATTTCCCAATTCTTAGGTGTCTTTTTATGGTATTCCCATTTCCCCCCACCTTTTTTGGATCTATGATAATGCCCATGGACATCATTCCATACTCTGCTTTTTCCCTTTGGCCAAATAGCTTGTGGATCTGGTCTTCTCAAGATAATATTGCCCCATCTTTCAAGCTTCTCTCCATCTCCAGTATCTATTAATTCATAATCTTTCCATTTATTTGACAATTTCATTCCATCACCTCATACTTATTCCTTAATATTATAATCTATTTAGCATTAAAAAGCTAACTTTAAGCTAAATTTGATTAGTTTTTGATTATTTTCAATAAATTTTGATATAATATAAATGAACACAAAATGAAAGGAGATTTATTATGACAATTCATATTGCTGCAAAACCTGGTGATATAGCCGAAACTGTACTACTTCCTGGTGATCCTTTAAGAGCAAAATTTATAGCAGAAACATTTTTAGAAAATCCTGTTTGCTTTAACAATGTTCGAGGTATGTTAGGATTCACAGGTACTTATAATGGAAAAAGAGTATCTGTAATGGGTACTGGAATGGGAATGCCATCTATTGGAATTTATTCTTATGAATTAATTAGTGCCTATGGATGCAAAAATCTTATTAGAATTGGTTCTTGTGGAGCACTACAAGAAAATGTAGGAATTAGAGATGTTGTTTTAGGTTTAGGTGCTTGCACAAATTCAAACTATTCTCAACAATACAACTTACCTGGTTCTTATGCTCCAACTGCAAGTTTTGACTTAATTGCAAAAGCAAAAAAAGCTGCTGATGACTTAGATATACCTGTACATGTTGGTAATATTTTAAGTTCTGATGTTTTCTATGATGCAGATAAAGAAGCTTGGAAAAAATGGGCAAACATGGGTGTATTAGCTGTAGAAATGGAAGCTGCCGCTTTGTATATGAATGCTGCTAAATTAGGTGCAAATGCATTGGCTATTTTTACTGTAAGTGATAGCTTAGTTACTCATGAAGAAACAACTTCTGAAGAACGTGAAAAAACATTAACTGATATGATTAAAATTGCGTTAGAATTAGCATAAAAAATACCGGCTTTGCCGGTATTTTTTATTTTTGAACTCTCTCAAGTCCATAATATTTAACTTTAAATCCAAAATGTTCATAAAATAATAAACTCTCATCGTTTCCTTTAACTACGTCTAGTTTTCTTCTAGTAATATTTTTATGATCCATCCATGCCATAGAATCTTGAAATAAAGTTTTACCAATTCCTCTTCTTCTATAATTTTCTTCAACATACACCGAGTCAACACTTCCTATCTCCTCTTTAATACTACTAATTGAATACCCTATACTAGTATCAAATGAATCGTCTTTAACCAAAACAATTCTAACATCTGAACAATGATTTAGAAAATCTACTCTTTTCTCAAAAACAAGAGATTCAAAATAATTCTCAAAATAATTTGTTTTTTCTATATGTTGCCTATTTAACTCCTCCCAAAGCGGTTTAATTTGACTAAGTAATTCAATTTTCCCATATATGTATTTAACCACTTGCTTGCCTCCTAACTATAATATTTATATTATAACGGATATTTGTATTTTCGTAAATCCATCAATAATAACAACATATATTAACAATTTTAGGGTACAATAACAATAAGAAAGAAGGTGTTAATTTGAATTTCAATATTGTTATTTCAGGTGCAGCAGGTGATGGTATTCAGAGCCTTTGTTCAATACTATCTTCATACTTTAAACATTTAGGTCTAAATATTTTTAGCCATAGAGATTATATGTCTAGAGTTAGAGGGGGATTTAATTATACTTCTATTAGAATAAGCACCAAAAATATAAGTTGTCATCAACAAAACATTGATTATCTAATTGCTTTAAATGAAAAAAGTACTATTTTATTCAATTATGTAAAAAATCCTAAAAATATTATTGGTTATGCACCTGTAGATGGTGAATATATTAATTTGGCAGACGTTATTAAAGAAACCCATAATCGAAAAGCTTATCCCATGGTTTGTCTAGGTGTTTTATTAAAAAAACTTAGTATCAAACAAGAAAAAATCACTAAGCATTTTCCCTCAAAGTGGAACAAAGAAATTATTAACAATAATATTATTGCAATAAATTATGGGTACCAAAAAGTAAATAATGAAGTTAAATTACCTAATGAAAACAACAATTCATATTTTATATTTTCTGGAAACGAAGCAATTGCAATAGGTGCAATGTTGTCTAAAATTGATTTTTATTCAGCATACCCAATGGCTCCTTCGACAGGTATTTTTAATGCTTTAGTCTCACATGAATTAGATTATCCAATTATTTTGGAACAAGCTGAAGATGAAATATCTGCAGTTATGTCATGTATTGGTGCTTCATCTACAGGTGCTAAAAGTATGACAAGTACAAGTGGAGGTGGATTATGTTTAATGACAGAAGCAATAGGACTTAGCGCAATAGCTGAAATTCCTTTGTTAATTGTTGATGTTCAAAGACCTGGTCCTGCAACAGGATTACCTACGAGATATGAACAAGCTGATTTAAGTTTTGCATTAAATGCTTCTCAAGGAGAATTTGGAAGAATTATTAGTGCTCCTAGAAATATAGAAGATTGTATATTTACAACAATTCATATGTTTAATTTAATTACGCAATATCAATTACCAGGAATTATTTTAAGTGATGAATATTTAGCTGATGCAAAACAAACAATATTGAAATTTGACTATAATAATATTGAAATTGCTTTATATTGTAATAAAAGTCAAAACATAGAAAGATACAGTTCTAATGACTATTATTATAATTACATTGATAATAATAAATGTATTATGCACGATTCTCATATTCATACTTCTTCTGGTTATATTTCAGAAGAACCCACTATAACAAAAAAACTTAAACATAAATTATTAAATAAAGAAAAATTAGCATTAAATCAAATGAGAGAACCTTTATATTTTGGCAAAGATAAACCAGCTATACTTTTAATTTGTTGGGGATCAACATTTGGAGCTGTTTTAGAAACAGTTGAAGATTTAATGAAAAAAAATTATTCTATTGGATTATTATCTTTTAATGATATATATCCCCTTCCAACAAAAAAATTGCTATATTACTCTAAATATTCAAAAAAAATTATTTCAATTGAAGGAAATGCAACTGGACAATTTTTAAAAATTATTAATCTTTATACCTCAGTAAATATAGATTATAGTATTTTAAAATACGATGGAAGACCTTTTGAAAAATCATATATACTAAATAATTTGGAGGGAAAAATAGATGAATAATACTTCAGTATTTGATAATAATAATGAAATTTCGTGGTGCCCTGGCTGTGGAAATTTTAATATTTTAAAAGCACTAAAAAAAGCTTTTTTAGATTTATCTTTAAAACCTAAAGACATTTATCTAATTTCAGGAATTGGACAAGCTGCAAAATTACCTCATTTTATAAATACAAACGGATTTAATAGTCTTCATGGTCGGGCCTTACCTGTAGCTTTTGGCGCACATTGCACAAATCCCAATTTAAATATTTTTGCAATTACTGGAGATGGTGATGGATATGGTGAAGGTGGAAATCATTTTATTCATGGTATTAGAAAAAATTTCAACATTGTTCATATGGTTCATAATAATCAAATTTATGGATTAACAAAAGGACAGGCATCGCCAACAACTTTATTTAATCAACGAACCACTCTCCAATTAAATGGTGTTAAACAAGAACCTTTAAATCCAATTGCATTAGCAATTTCATTAAATTGTAGTTTTGTTGCTAGAAGTTTTTCTGGAGATACAGAACATCTAATTTCAGTCATAAAAGAAGCTTACAATCATAAAGGATACTCTCTAATCGATATATTGCAGCCCTGTGTATCTTTTAATAAAGTTAATACCTATAAATGGTACAATGATAGAATTTATTATTTAAACGACACTTATGATCCTTATAATAAAATAAAAGCATTTGAAACTTCACAGAAATTTGGCGACGAAGGTATCCCTTTGGGCATAATTTATAAAAGTAGTAAATCAACTTATCTCGACCGATTTCCTTATAAAAAAGAAATTTTAAATATAAATAATAGAGAAATAGATTATAGTACTATTTTTTCAAAATATTAAATCAACAATAGTCCTTTAAAAAAACTTAAATTTTTTATTAATTTTAACATCTAAAAAAGAAATCAGCTAGAAAATTTCCAGCTGATTTCTTTTATTTATTATTTTTTAATTTTTGATTAAAAATATTCGGTGCCGCCTTAATTAAAAACATTACCATTAAACAACTTACAATTTTATCTATAATATTTCCTGTTATACGTGGAATAAATGCTGCTGAAAAAATACTATGCCCTGTATTTGATAACCATGCAAAAATAAAATCATTCCCATCACCAGTTATTCCCCCATAAATCCAAACTGCAATAGGTGTACCTATTAATGGTGCCACTACTGCTAAAATAATACCAACAATTATAGCTGTTTTTAAATCAAAATTTCTTTTCTTACAAATAAATCCTACAATTAATCCTATAGCTATATTAACTAACGCAAATGGTATATCTTTCGGATTAGTTAGTATTCCTTGAATTAGATTTGTTAATAATCCAGTTATAGCCCCAAATAAAGGTCCAAATAAAACTGCTGATAAAATTGTTCCTACAGTATCTAGGAAAATAAGTGGTATCTTTAGAAAACTTGTCAAAGTTCCTAAAATTACATTTGCGGCAACACATACAGCTGATACTGTCATTGCTCTTGTTTTAAAATTCATTACAATCCCCTCCTAATATAATAACCTTAATTTATCAAATAATAACTATAAATAGAAATAGTAATTATCTATAACTCTTCTATCTGCATAATATTTACTTATATTTTTCTAATTCTTTTCTAATAATTTTACATAATAATTTTAATATTTACCTATTATAATGTAATTATTAAAAGGGAGGTTATCATATGTTTTCATTTATTTTATCTGTATTAGCGATAATATTAGTTATTAAAATTGCTCTATCTGTTGGTGTGGGTATAACAAAATTATTATTAGGTGGCTTAGGAATAGTTGCAGCTCTTTTCATTCTTCCTCTTTCTATTGCATTAATTGTTCCTATTATATTGATTGGAGCCGGAATAGCTATTTTAGCATTTATTTTCAAATTAATTTTCTAATAATTAAAGTATTAATATAACAATTATTTTACTTAAGATTTCTGAATGCAGAAATCTTTTTTTATATGTAATATTAAATAACTAAACAAAAATCAACTAATCATGTATAATTATTTTACAATAACTATTAGTGAGGATAAAAATGAAAATACTTTATGAAGATAATGATATAGTTTTAGTAATAAAACCACCTAATATGCCATCACAACCCGACAAAAATGGTACTTTAGATTTATTTAGTTTGCTAAATGAAAAATACTCAAAAGATAAAAATGTTGAAATTGGTTTAGTTCATCGATTAGATAGACCTGTTGGCGGAATTATGATTTTTGCAAAAAATATTAATTCTCTTAGAAAATTAAATATTCAAATTAAAAATAGAGAAATTAACAAATATTATGTAGCAAAAGTATGCGGTATCCCTCAATTTCAATCAAAAGTTCAAGTAAATTATATTAAGAAACTTAAAACAATTAACATGGCAAAAGTATATGAAACCAAAATGGCATATTGTAAAAGAGCAGTATTAGAATATAGAGTACTAGATATAGATAAAAAAGATCAAAATTACACTTATTTAAATATTTATATTCATACTGGAAGATTCCATCAAATAAGAGCTCAATTATCTTATATTGGTTTACCTATTTGGGGTGATAGAAAATATAATAAAGCATTTGTAAAATCAAAAGGAGATTATAATCTTGCTTTATGGGCTCATACTCTTTCTTTTAGACATCCCATATCTAATAAACCAATGAGTTTTTCAGCTCTTCCTCCTTGCAATGAACCATGGGTATATTTTGATTCCTTAGATAAATTTGAATATAGTAAAGAAATATAATATTTTAGGAGAAGTATATGAATAAGATAAAAAAAATATGTACTGACAATAAAGCTAAATGGATTGATCATAGAAGAATTTTACATAAGCATCCCGAATTAGGATTTATGGAATATTTTACAGCTTCTTATATTGCAAAATATCTTGATTCAAAAGGCTTTTCTCTAATTTTTGGTGAAACAGTTTCTAATAAAAATTATTTTATGAATTACCCTTCAAATATAAAACGTAATGAAGCCTACATCAAAGCCATAAACTATGGTGTTGAAAATGATTGGATATCAAAATTCAATCATAATACTTCTTTTATTGCAAAATTAGAAAATGGAAATGGTCCAACAGTGGCTTTTAGATTTGAAATGGATGCATTACCTATAATTGAAGCAAGTGATAAATCACACAGGCCATTTATCGAAAATTTTATATCTAAAAACAAAGGCGTAATGCATGCTTGTGGTCATGATGGACATCTTGCTGTTAGCCTTGCTTTAGCTGACCTTATAGTTGAATTTAAAGAATCTTTTAAAGGTACTATTCTTTTTATTTTCCAAGCAGCTGAAGAAGGTGTGAGAGGTGCTTTAAGCATTTGTAAAACCGATGCACTAAAAAATATTGACTATCTCTTTTCACATCATATTGTTCCTCATTTAAATTCTAATACTCGTATAATTCCATATAATGCTTTTTCTGCCACTGAAAAATGGAATGTCCATATCATTGGTGAAGAAGCCCATGCTGGATTTTGTCCAAACCAAGGTTCAAATGCAATTTTAGCAGCTTCAGTTATTATTCAAAATCTATACAGTATTCCAAGACACAAGGCTGGAATTACAAGAATAAATGTTGGTAAAATAAATGGTGGTTCTGCTAGAAACATAATCTGTGGAAATATTGTTTTTGAGATGGAACTTAGAGGTGAAAATAATGATATCCTAAATTATTTAAAAGAAAGATCAAAATCAATTATTGAAAATTGCTCTAATATATATAATTGTAGTTCTAATATTACCGTTGAAGGATTTTCTGAATCAGCATTTAGTTCTTCTTCTCTATCAACAGTTATAAAAGAAATATCTTTAGATGATTTCTCTATAATATCAGAAAATGGTACTGGTGGCAGTGAAGACTTTAGTCTTATGCTTAATTCAGTTCAAAATAATAATGGTTTGGGACTTTACATTGGTTGTGGTGCAAATTTTAATAATAATAACTTCCTATTACATTCAAATAACTTTGATTTTGATGAAGATTATATTCCACTAACAGCTGAGTTTTTTATGCAAATTATATTAACACTTCTTAAATAATCAAAAACACAACTTAGAAAGGATAATTATGAAAGACTACATTCAATTAGGAAAAGACGCTTTGGATTCGTATGATTTTTTAAATGCCCAAAAATATTTTAATGCTGCACTTGAAAAATCATTAGATTCCTATGAATTATTTCTATTTTTAGGAATATTAAATAATTATTTAAAACATTTTGATGTTGCACATATGTGGTTTGATAAAGCAATTAATCTTGATTCAACCCGCTCTGAAGCTTTCTTTGGAAAGGCAAAAATATATAATTCATATGATGATGCAACTAATTTAATAGAATATTTAAATCTAGTTCTCAAAAAAGAACCTTCACACGATGGAGCTCACTTAATGCTGGCAAAATATTATGAAAAATCTGGGAATTATCCAGCTGCAATTGGTTCATATTTTGCTGTTATAAATTTAACTGGAGATACATTTGATATATGTTTTTCATTAAGTTTAATCTACAATGAAATCAACAATAATGCATATGCGCTTGAATTTATCGATAGAGCACTTAGAATTGAACCTCATAATTATAAAGCATTATTTAATAGAGGCGTCATTTTTCAAAAAATGGGTTTTCCTGAAAAAGCATGTTCCAGCTATATTGAATGTTTTACTGCTAATCCTAACTATATTCCTAGCTATATAAATCTTTCTAGCATATATTGCCAGTACAATCAAGTTAGCAAAGCATTTAATATAATTAATAGAGGCATTTTTCAAAATCCTGAAACTGCAGAATTAATTTTTAACAGGGCTATTTTAAATGCATTAACTAATAACAAAGATGCTACCTATGAAGATATCGAATCTTGTATTACCTTAGATTCAAATTATATCGATAAAATAAGAAATCACGATTTACTAAAACATTTTCATTAAAACTAAAGAACAATTAATGAATTGTATTAACTCATTAATTGTTCTTATTTATTCCTATATTTCTTTTATTCAAAAAATATAACTCTATTTTTCCCTTGATCTTTAGCTTTATATAAAGCTGAATCCGCTCTTTTAAATAAACTTTCCAAATCATTATTAACTATTTTAGATACTCCAATACTTGCTGTAATTTTTAAGGTATATTTTTCACATACAATGTTGAGCTGTTCTATCTCTCTTCTTAAATCTTCTATTTTAGAATTAGAATTATCAACACCAGTAGTTATAATAGCAGAAAATTCTTCTCCCCCCATTCTTCCAACTAAACCAATATTTTGCGCCCAATTTTCAAGAACTTTTGAAACTTCAATTAAAACTTTATCTCCTGCACTATGTCCATAAGTATCATTGACCTTTTTAAAATTATCAAGATCTAACATTAAAATATACTCAATTTTATTATCTAAAAATAAAGTTGTCACTAAATCAATATAATATCTTCTATTGTTAATTTTAGTTAATCCATCTTTATTAGCTAAATTTTCAAGTTTTCTTTTTGTTTCTTTCTCCTCTGATATATCTCTCATTACAAACGCCGAACCTGAATATCTTCCTAATTCATCATAGAGTGAAACCATTATTAAATTTAAATATTGCCTTGTTTTTTCATTTATTAATTCCGTCTCTATTTCAATATATTCTTTATCTAATAGTTTATTCCATAATTCATACAATTCATTATCACTTTTATCTAATATAGTTTTATGAGTTATACTATCCATCCCCATATCATTAAAATCTAAAAGTTTTTTAGAAGCCTCATTCCAAATAGATATTTTTTCATTTTCTAAAATATAATCAAAAACCTCTCTTTTATTACTAGTAGTAATATATATTGGCTCTTTTAATCTAAAGATTATATATGCATCCTTTGAATGTTCAAAGAATAATTTTAGTTCTTTTTCGGTTCTTTTTAATGTACTTTCTGCAAGTTTTAGCTCCGTAACATCATACCCCATTGCTATTAAAAACTCTATTTCTCTTTTGCTATTTAGTATAGGTTTAATAGTAAAATCTATATCTCTTACCTCTCCTTTTCTATTTGTGTTTGTTGTTTCAAATGTAACTTCTTCACCTAAATAGATTCTTTCAATAGAAAACATTATCTTATTTTTTAATTCATCAGAATGTTTCCAAAGAGGTAATTCCCAATATGGAATTCCATTAAGATTTTCCTTTTCTTCTTCCATAAAATCAAAAAGAGCTCTATTCCCATATTGAAATGTTAAATCATTTCCCATAATAGCTACTAATTGCTTCGTTTGATTAAAAAACTCTTCATATAAATCGTATGTTTCTTCAATTTCGCATATTCCATGTTTACTATTATCTATTTCATTTTTCTTTATTTTTTTTCTATATACAATTATTAATAATATTATCACTATTGTTTCTATTATAAGTAAAATCTCCATCTGTATCCTCCTATGTGTATTTATACCCGATTTCACATTAAATATACTTGTTTTTCTATTTTAAAAGCATTATTATTATAACATATAATAATATTTAGGAGGCATATATGAATTTTAATCATATTGGAATAAAAATATTAGACATCGAAAAAAGTAAATCATTTTATATTAATACCTTAAAATGTAAAATGATTTGTGAAAAGAAAAATAATGAAACTATACTAATTTTTTTAGATTCAAATGGCTTAACAATTGAACTAATATATAAATTAGATAACTCTGTTAGAAACTATGGTCCCATAGATCATCTAGCTTTTGAAGTTAATAATCTTGACGAAGAAATTTTAAGATTTAAGACAGATGGTTATGAATTTAGTCCAAAGTATACTGTTGGTAATCATGTAATAGCATTTTGTGATGGTCCTAATAACGAAAGAATTGAATTAATGGAATTATTAAAATAAAAAAAATTGTATGTATAAATCTAAATATTATACATACAATTTTTTTATCTAATTTTCTATTTAACCTTTACAATCCATCCTTCTGGTGCTTCAACATCACCAAATTGAATTCCAACCAATGTATCATATAACTTTTGTGTAATTGGTCCCACTTCTGTTTCAGAATGGAATACATGTAATTTATCATTATATTGAATACCACCAATTGGAGTTATTACAGCTGCTGTTCCACAAGCTCCCGCTTCTTTAAAATCATCTAATTTTGCAATTGGAACATCTCTTTCTGCTGTTTTTAATTTAAGGTAATTTTCTGCAACATACAATAGTGAATATTTAGTTATACTTGGCAATATTGATGGTGATTTTGGTGTTACAAATATATCATCATTTGTAATACCAAAGAAATTCGCAGCTCCTACTTCTTCAATTTTTGTATGCGTAGCTGGATCTAAATAAATACAATCTGCATATCCTGCATCTACTGCTTGTTTATGTGGCAACATACTTCCAGCATAATTTCCACCTACTTTAGCAGCTCCTGTTCCATATGGTGCTGCTCTATCCATATCAGAAATAGTAAAGTTAACTGGCTGAACTCCACCCTTAAAATATGCCCCTACTGGACAGCAGAAAACACTAAATAAAAACTCTGGCGCAGGTTTAACCCCTAAATTATCTCCAATACCTATTACATACGGTCTTAAATATAAAGTTGCTCCAGTCCCATATGGTGGAACAAAATGTTCATTTGCTTTTACAACTTTAATGCACGCTTCAATAAACTTTTCTTCTGGAACTTCTGGCATAAGAACCCTTGTACAGCTTCTATTAAGTCTTTTACTATTTTGATCTGGTCTAAATAATTGAATAGAACCATCTTTAGTCCTATATGCCTTTAAACCTTCAAAACATTGTTGTCCATAGTGTATTGCAGTTGAAGATTCGCTAATTTTTATATTATTATCTTCTACCAAATCACCATCATCCCATTTGCCATCTTTCCAATAAGAGACATACCTCAAATCTGTCTTTATGTACCCAAATCCAAGATTATTCCAATCCAAATCACACTTCTTTGTAGTCATTTAGAAACCTCCTTGTTTTTATTACCCTCATTATAACGTTAAAATTATATTATTTCAATCTACATATCAACTCTCGACAAATAACTTTTACCTAGTATTTCTTTATCCTCTATATACATTGATATTAGGTGTCTTATATATGGTTTGTAATATTTAACATTTTTATTATTTCTCATAGAAATATATCCGCTACCTCTTTGTAAGTAATCAGAACTAGCTACTCTAATAAAGGCATTTTCATTTAATTTATTTTGATCCTTATCTAATAAAATATATTTTGAATTTTCACTTGATAAAGTTAATCCTGAAAAATGAATTCTCCCAACGTATTTTCCTCTAAATCCTGGACCTCTACCATCTTTTAAACATACTTCTGATAATAAAGAATTTTCAATTGCTTCTAGTAAATCTTTAACCATTATATCAAAACAAGTAACATTTAATGGCGATGGACATATTTCAATTAATTTTTTCATTGAGATATTTCCCTTCTTAAGACCTCCGTTTACAATCCCACTATTAATTATTGAAATTTTTGAATTTGTATATTTACAAAGCGCATCAGCTATAAAATTAGTCATAGGATTTTCTTCAATTACATCATGCCATAAGTCAATATCTAATTTAGCAATAGTTTTTGATAAGTTTTTATAAGCTTCTAAATTATCTTTTTCTATTATTCTATTAATTTCTCTATTTTCAGTATATTTATCAGATTTTATTTGACTGCCTATTGATTTAGTTTTATCATTTATATCAAATAGAACTTCTCCTAAATTTTGTCCAAATTCACCTGCCATATGCATGGGCGTATCATTACAAATTATTATAGAATCATCTAAATGATGGCTATGTCCTCCAATTATCAAATCAATTTCCTTAATATTTTCACATAATTTATTATCAAATGATCTTCCAATATGCGTTAGTAAAATACAATAATCAAAATTCCCCTTGTTTTCTTCTAGAACATTTTTTATAGCCTCTTCATTATCTATGATTGAAAATCCATCTAATTCTAAAAACTCTCCTAAATTCGGTGATAATCCGAT
>Ga0193953_1000839_pt1 | contig 15404 bp, 26 predicted proteins | sample BB_4_MG_FD_140325 | JGI IMG/M metagenome (GOLD analysis project Ga0193953, IMG submission 140325) | Microbial mat bacterial communities from the Broadkill River, Lewes, Delaware, United States - BB_4_MG | ecosystem: Environmental > Aquatic > Freshwater > River > Microbial mats | place: USA... | reverse complement strand
GGGTGACAGCCCCGTACACAACTGGCAAGAGGTAAAAACATGTCTGTAGGACTTATCGGACGTAAAGCGGGTATGACCCGCATCTTCACTGAAGATGGCGTGTCCGTGCCAGTCACCGTCATCGAAATGGAACCGAACCGTGTGACCAACGTCAAGACTGTCGAAAAAGACGGTTATGCGGCGGTACAGGTGACTACTGGTAGCAAGAAGGCTAACCGCCTGAGCAAGCCGGAAGCGGGTCACTTTGCCAAAGCTGGTGTCGAAGCCGGTCGCGGTTTGTGGGAGTTCCGTCTGAATGGTGGCGAGGAAATCAACGTTGGCGATTCGCTGACAGTTGAGCGCTTCGAAGCAGGTCAGAAAATTGACGTTACCGGTCAATCCAAGGGTAAAGGTTTCCAGGGTGGCGTTAAGCGCTGGAACTTCTCTACTCAGGACGCGACTCACGGTAACTCCATTTCTCACCGTGCTCCGGGTTCCATTGGTCAGTGCCAGACCCCGGGTCGTGTATTCAAAGGTAAAAAGATGGCCGGTCACATGGGTGCCGAGCGTTGCACAGTGCAGACTCTGGAAGTCGTGCGTGTAGACGCCGAGCGTAACCTGCTGATCGTCAAGGGAGCAATCCCGGGCGCCACTGGCGGCGATGTCATCGTTAAACCTGCTGTTAAAGCACGCGCCTGAGGAGGATTGTCATGAATCTGAATCTGACTGGAGCCACTGGATCGGTCGAAGTATCCGATCTGGCTTTTGGTAAAGAGTTCAATGAAGCGCTGGTGCACCAGGTTGTCACTGCCTACATGGCAGCTGGCCGTCAGGGTAGCAAGGCGCAGAAAAACCGTTCCGCAGTATCTGGTGGTGGCGCCAAGCCGTTCCGTCAGAAAGGTACCGGTCGTGCCCGTGCGGGTACTAGCCGTTCACCGCTGTGGCGTGCGGGTGGTGTAACCTTCGCTGCTCAGCCGCGTTCTTTCGCTCAGAAAGTAAACAAGAAGATGTACCGCGCTGCCATGCGCTGCATCCTGTCTGAGCTGGTTCGTCAGGAGCGCCTGGTTGTCGTAGAAGACTTCCAGCTGGAAGCACCGAAAACCAAGCAGTTCGTAGCCAAGCTTGATGAGCTCAAGCTGGACAACGCTCTGCTGATCACCGAAAACGTCGAGCAGAATCTGTATCTGGCCGCACGCAACGTTCCGCACGTGGACGTACGCGATGCTGCAGGTATCGACCCGGTTAGCCTGGTTGGCTTCGAGAAGGTCCTGGTAACAGTTCCTGCTCTGAAAAAGATTGAGGAGGTGCTGGCATGAACCCGGAACGCATTTATAAAGTGCTGCTCGGACCGCACATCTCTGAGAAGGCCACCATCGTTGCTGAAGGCAGCGAGCAGGTAGTATTCCGTGTGGCCAAAGATGCAACCAAGCCGGAAATCAAACAGGCCGTTGAAGAGTTGTTCAACGTCAAGGTTGCAGGCGTCAACGTTCTGAACATCAAGGGTAAGACCAAGCGCACCATGCGTGGCATGGGCAAGCGCAGCGATGTTCGCAAAGCGTATGTTCGTCTGGCCGAAGGTTCTGAAATCGATTTCCTGGCGGGCGAATAAGAGGGGTTGAACCATGGCAGTTATTAAAGCGAAGCCGACCTCTGCTGGACGTCGTCATCTCGTCAAGGTGGTCAGCGAAGGTCTGCACAAAGGCAAGCCTTATGCGCCGCTGCTGGAAAAAAACAGCAAGACTGGTGGTCGTAACAACAATGGTCGCATCACGACTCGTCACATCGGTGGCGGTCACAAGCATCATTACCGTGTAATCGACTTCCGTCGCAACAAGGATGGTATCCCGGCTCAGATCGAGCGTCTGGAATACGATCCGAACCGTTCTGCCAACATCGCTCTGGTGAAGTACGCAGACGGTGAACGTCGTTACATCATCGCGCCGAAAGGCCTGGAAGCCGGTGCTCGCATCGTTTCCGGTGATGATGCCGACATCAAGATCGGTAACACTCTGCCGCTGCGCAACATCCCGCTCGGTAGCACCGTTCACTGTGTTGAGCTGAAGCCGGGTAAAGGCGCTCAGCTGGCACGTTCAGCAGGTACTTCTGCACAGCTGGTAGCCCGTGAGGGTGCCTACGCGACTCTGCGTCTGCGTTCTGGTGAGACCCGCAAGGTTCTGGTCGATTGCCGCGCCACCCTGGGTGAAGTGAGCAACTCCGAGCACAGCCTGCGTCAGCTGGGTAAAGCCGGTGCCAAGCGCTGGCGTGGTGTTCGTCCGACCGTTCGCGGTGTGGCGATGAACCCGGTTGACCACCCGCACGGTGGTGGTGAGGGTCGTACCTCTGGTGGTCGTCACCCGGTTACTCCGTGGGGCGTTCCGACCAAGGGTCACAAGACTCGCAAGAACAAGCGTACCGATAAACTGATCGTACGCCGTCGTAAGGCTAAATAAGAGGAATCAGCTGTGCCACGTTCACTGAAGAAAGGTCCTTTTATCGACCTTCACCTGCTGAAGAAGGTAGAGGCTGCAATCGAAGCTAACGAACGTCGTCCGATCAAGACCTGGTCGCGCCGTTCAACTGTGTTCCCGCAGTTCGTTGGTCTCACTATTGCAGTACATAACGGTCGTCAGCATGTCCCGGTGTTCATCACTGAAGACATGGTAGGCCACAAACTGGGCGAGTTCGCTGCGACACGTACATACCGCGGTCATGCAGCCGACAAGAAGGCCAAGAAGAAGTAAGGGGGTAGATGATGGAAGTTATCGCCAAGCACACAGGTGCTCGCATCTCCGCCCAGAAGGCCCGACTGGTCGCTGATCAGATCCGCGGTAAGTCTGTGGGCGAAGCTCTGAATATCCTGGCGTTCAGCACCAAAAAGGGTGCGGAGCTGGTTAAGAAGGTACTGGAGTCTGCTATCGCGAATGCGGAGCATAACGAAGGTGCCGATATCGATGAGCTGCACGTTTCAGCTATCTTCGTTGACGAAGGTATGACCATGAAGCGCATTCAGCCGCGTGCCAAAGGCCGCGCTGATCGTATCCTGAAACGTTCGTCACATATCACCGTCAAGGTGTCCGACTAACGGCTGATTGCTAGGAGATTTCAATATGGGTCAGAAAGTCAACCCGACCGGTATTCGGCTCGGCGTCGTCAAGGACCATGCGTCTGTATGGTATGCCGACAAGGCTGAATACTCAGCGAAGCTGCTGAATGACCTTCAGGTACGCAAGTACCTGGATGGGCAGCTGAAAAATGCATCTGTAAGCCGCATCGAGATCGAGCGTCCGGCTCAGAATGCTCGTATCACCATCTACACGGCTCGTCCGGGTATCGTGATCGGCAAGAAGGGTGAAGACGTCGAGAAGCTGCGTAATGCTGTTTCTCAGATGATGGGTGTGCCTGTTCACATCAACATCGAAGAAGTACGCAAGCCGGATCTGGATGCGAAACTGGTTGCACAGAGCGTTGCCAGCCAGCTGGAGCGTCGTGTTATGTTCCGTCGCGCCATGAAGCGTGCGGTTCAGAATGCTATGCGTCAGGGCGCCAAAGGCATCAAGATTCAGGTTAGCGGTCGTCTTGGCGGTGCCGAGATCGCGCGTACTGAATGGTATCGTGAAGGTCGTGTACCGCTGCACACTCTGCGTGCGGACATCGATTACGCTACCTACGAAGCCCACACCACTTACGGTGTGATCGGCGTTAAAGTCTGGATCTTCAAGGGTGAGATCCTCGGTGGTATCGAACAGGTACGTGCCGAGAAGAACGCACCCAAGAAGAAAGGTAAGTGAGGTAGACGTCAATGCTGCAACCGAAACGACTGAAATACCGCAAGGTAATGAAAGGTCGCAACCGCGGCCTGGCACAGCGCGGCAGCAAGGTCAGCTTTGGTGAGTTTGCACTGAAAGCGACCGGTCGTGGCCGTATCACTGCTCGCCAGATTGAAGCGGCCCGTCGTACCATGACTCGTCACGTAAAGCGTGGTGGTAAGATCTGGATCCGTGTATTCCCGGACAAGCCGATCACGACCAAGCCGCTTGAAGTACGTATGGGTAAAGGTAAGGGTAGCGTGGAGTACTGGGTAGCCCAGATCCAGCCGGGTAAGGTCCTGTTCGAAATGAGCGGTGTGCCTGAGGAGCTGGCTGCTGAAGCCTTTGCGCTGGCTGCTGCCAAGCTGCCGGTTTCTACAACTATTGTTAAGCGGACGGTGATGTAATGAATACTACTGAACTGCGTGACAAGTCCGTTGAGGAGCTTCAGCAAGCTCTGCTGGGTCTCCTGAAGGACCAGTTCAACCTGCGTATGCAGAAGGCGACTGGCCAGCTGGCACAGACTCACCTGCTGGGTCAGGTTCGTCGCGACATCGCTCGCGTTAAGACAGTACTGAACGAAAAGCAGGTGGCCAAATGAGCGCGGAAAAACGTACTCGGACTGTGACCGGTAAGGTCGTCAGTGACAAGATGGATAAAACCATCACAGTTCTGGTTGAGCGTAAGGAAAAACACCCGATCTACGGTAAATTCGTTAAGCGCTCCACCAAACTGCATGCTCACGATGAGAAGAATGAGTGTCAGATGGGTGACCTGGTGACTATCGCCGAATCCCGTCCGCTGTCCAAGACCAAAACTTGGTCTTTGATTCGCATTGAAGAGCGTGCAGCAAAGGTGTAAACTTACGCACCTTTGCTCCATTACGCCAATTCACCGTGGCTGTTTCAGATGGTTGCGGTGATGGTATATACAGTTTGTGGAGTAGACCATGATTCAGACTGAAACGATGCTTGATGTTGCTGATAACAGCGGCGCCAAGCGTGTGCAGTGTATTAAGGTCCTGGGTGGCTCTCACCGCCGCTACGCCTCTGTTGGCGACATCATCAAGGTGACCGTCAAGGAAGCAATTCCGCGTGGCAAGGTTAAGAAAGGCCAGGTACTTAAGGCTGTCGTAGTACGTACTCGTAAGGGTGTTCGTCGTCCTGACGGTTCTCTGATCCGCTTTGATACAAACTCTGCGGTTCTGCTGAACGCCAACGACGCCCCGATCGGAACTCGTATCTTCGGGCCAGTAACGCGTGAGCTTCGTACTGAGAAGTTCATGAAGATCATTTCCCTGGCGCCTGAAGTGCTGTAAGACGACTCTTTTTTGAGTGTGTTCTTATGATCAAAACGCCACTCCCAACAGGGTTTGGCGTTTTTGAGCATGAGAGGGTAGCAGGAAACGACAAGGTAAAATAATGCGTAAGATTCGTCGCGACGATGAGATCATCGTTATCGCAGGTAAAGACAAGGGCAAGCGTGGCAAGGTAATGCGCGTGCTCGCTAACGATCGTCTGATCGTGTCTGGCATCAATATGGTCAAAAAGCACCAGAAGCCGAACCCGATGCTGGGTCAGCAGGGTGGTATCGTTGAGAAGGAAGCGGCTATCGCGACTTCTAACGTTGCTATCTTCAATGCACAGACTGGCAAGGGTGATCGTGTAGGCTTCAAGCTGCTTGAAGACGGCACCAAGGTACGTTTCTTCAAGTCCACCGGCGAAGTCGTCGGCGGTGATAAGTAAGAGGGGTAGGTGCAAATGTCCAGATTGAAAGCGCTTTACGCGAACGAAGTTAAGCAGAAGCTGAAAGAAGAGCTGAACAGCCCGAACGTCATGGCTGTTCCCCGTATCACCAAAATCACCCTGAACATGGGTGTGGGTGAAGCTCTGGGCGACAAGAAACAGCTGGAAAACGCTGTTACCGACATGACTGCAATCGCAGGTCAGAAGCCGGTTGTTACCCTGGCGCGTAAATCCATCGCGGGCTTCAAGGTTCGTGAAGGTTGGCCGATTGGTTGTAAAGTCACTCTGCGCGGTCAGCAGATGTGGGAATTCCTGGATCGCCTGGTAGATATCTCTATCCCGCGTATCCGTGACTTCCGTGGCCTGAACCCGAAATCTTTCGATGGTCGTGGCAACTACAGCATGGGCGTCAAAGAGCAGATCATCTTCCCGGAAATCGACTACGACAAGGTCGATAAGCTGCGTGGTTTGGATATCACCATCACCACCACCGCGAAGAACAACGACGAAGGTCGTGCTCTGTTGGCTGCGCTGCAGTTCCCGTTCAAGAAATAAGAAGGGTTGAATAATGGCTAAGGTTTCAATGATCCAGCGTGAGCTGAAGCGTGAGAAGCTGGCGACCAAGTACGCCGCTAAACGTGCTGAGCTCAAGGCAATTATCGTAAGCCCGAACAGCTCTGAAGATGAAGTTTGGGATGCACAGGTTGCGCTGCAGAAATTGCCGCGTGACGCTAGCCCGGTGCGTAAGCAGCGTCGCTGCCAGATTACTGGCCGTCCGCACGCGGTTTATCGCAAGTTCGGACTGTGCCGCAACCAGCTGCGTGAAGCAGCTATGCGTGGCGATGTCCCGGGCCTGAAGAAGGCGAGCTGGTAATCCGGCTCGCAAATGGTAAGCACGGTGGTCAGGGCAGGTAACTGCTACCGCACCGAGCTGCACTCAAGAGGACGTTAATAGCATGAGCATGCAAGACACCCTCGCGGATATGTTTACCCGTATCCGCAACGGTCACATGGCTGAAAAAGCCTACGTGGCCATGCCCTCTTCCAAGCAGAAGGTTGCTGTTGCAACTGTGCTGAAGGACGAAGGCTACATCGCTGACTTCTCTGTTGAAGGCGATGTTAAACCTGTTCTGTCTGTCGAACTGAAATACTTCGAAGGCAAAGCGGTTATCGAAGAGATCAAGCGCGTAAGCCGCCCGTCTCTGCGTATCTACAAGAGCGCTTCCGAGCTGCCGAAAGTAGCAGACGGCCTGGGTATCGCAATTGTTTCTACCAGCAAAGGCGTCATGACTGATCGCGCTGCTCGCAAGGCAGGCATCGGTGGTGAAGTGATCTGCACGGTCTTCTAAGAGGTATTCCAATGTCACGAATTGCGAAGAAACCCGTAGTTGTACCGGCAGGTGTTGAAGTCAAGCTGGCAGGTCAGTCTCTGGCTGTCAAAGGCAAGAACGGTCAGCTGGATCTGGATATCCACCCGTCTGTGTCTGTTGAACAGGCTGAAGGCCAGCTGGTATTTGCTGCGCGCGATGGCGCCAAGCAGTCCGTTGCTCTGACCGGTACTACTCGTGCCCTGGTCAGCAACATGGTGACTGGTGTAAGCGAAGGCTTTTCCAAGACCCTGAACCTGTTGGGTGTTGGTTACCGTGCTCAGGCTAAAGGCAAGGTTGTCAACCTGACACTGGGCTTCTCTCACCCGATCGATTACGAACTGCCCGAAGGTGTATCTGCCGAAACTCCGAACAACACCACTATCGTTGTCAGCGGTGCTGACAAACAGCGTGTTGGTCAGGTGGCTGCAGAGATTCGCGCATTCCGTCCGCCGGAGCCTTACAAGGGCAAGGGTGTTCGTTATGCTGATGAATATGTACGCCGTAAAGAGGCTAAGAAGAAGTAAGGCAGGGTCATGAACGTTAAAAAGCAAGCTCGTATTCGTCGTGCGCGTCGCTCGCGCATGCAGATGCGTGAGCAGGGTGTTGTTCGCCTTTGCGTCAACCGCTCACCGCGTCACATTTACGCGCAGGTTATCTCTGCTGATGGCAGCCAGGTTCTGGCCTCTGCCTCTACAGTAGAAAAGGATCTGCGTGAAGGTGCTACCGGTAACATCGAAGCAGCCAAGAAAGTGGGTGCTCTGATTGCCAGCCGTGCTAAAGAAGCCGGCGTATCCAAGGTAGCGTTTGACCGCTCCGGTTTCAAATACCACGGTCGTGTTGCAGCTCTGGCTGATGCTGCTCGCGAAGGCGGCCTGGAATTCTAAAGGTTTCTATTATGGCAAATCACGAACAGAAAGACGGTGAACTGCAAGAGAAGCTGGTTCAGGTTAACCGCGTCGCCAAAGTGGTAAAAGGCGGTCGTATCTTCGGTTTCACAGCCCTGACTGTCGTTGGTGACGGTAACGGTCGTGTAGGCTTCGGTCGCGGTAAGGCACGTGAAGTACCTGTTGCTATCCAGAAAGCGATGGAACAGGCTCGCCGCAACATGGTCAGCGTACAGCTGAACGGCCACACTCTGCAGTACCCGGTTAAAGCCCGTCACGGTGCTTCCAAGGTTTACATGCAGCCTGCATCTGAAGGTACTGGTGTTATCGCCGGTGGCGCGATGCGTGCCGTACTGGAACTGGCGGGTGTCCACAACGTATTGGCCAAGTGCTACGGTTCTACCAACCCGGTGAACGTGGTACGTGCAACCATCAACGGTCTGAAGCAGATGTCTGCGCCGGAAGATGTTGCTGCCAAGCGTGGTAAAACCGTAGCAGATATCCTGGAGGGTTAAACCATGGCGAACACACTCAAGGTTACCCTGGTGCGCAGCACTATCGGTCGTCTGCCGAAGCACATCCAGACTGTTAAGGGCCTGGGTCTGCGTCGTATCGGTCACACTGTAGAGCTGGAAGACACTCCTGCAGTGCGCGGCATGATCAACAAAGTCAACTACATGGTTCGTGTAGAAGGCGAATAAGAGGAGTCACCCAATGCGTTTGAATTCTCTGCGCCCGGGCGCCGGTTCCAAGCACGCTCCCAAGCGTGTAGGTCGCGGCATCGGTTCCGGACTGGGTAAAACTTGTGGCCGCGGTCACAAGGGCCAGAAGTCCCGTTCTGGCGGTAGCGTTAAACCGGGTTTTGAAGGCGGTCAGATGCCGATTCAGCGTCGTCTGCCGAAATTTGGCTTCACTTCCCGTCAGGCGCGTTATGTTGCTGAAGTTCGTCTGAACGAACTGGTAGCTGCCGGTGTCGACACTGTCGATCTGGCTGCGCTGAAACAGGCTGACATCATCCGTGAAGAGATCAAATCTGCACGTGTGATCCTGTCTGGTGAGATCAATAAGGCAGTCACCGTTAAAGGTCTGAAAGTGACCAAAGGTGCACAGGCTGCGATCGAGGCTGCTGGCGGCAAAGTCGAGGCGTAAATGGCTAAGCAAGGACAAATACCGGCGGGCATGCAGACGGGTCTGAAAGAGCTTTGGGCTCGACTCAGATTCGTTCTGCTGGCGATCATTGTATACCGGATCGGGGCACATATCCCTGTGCCCGGTATCAACCCGGATCGCCTTGCCGCGCTGTTTGATCAGAATCAGGGGACGATCCTAAGTCTCTTCAACATGTTTTCGGGTGGTGCTCTGGAGCGTATGTCGATCCTGGCACTGGGTATCATGCCCTACATCTCTGCCTCTATCATTATGCAGTTGATGACCGTTGTGAGCCCCCAGCTCGAGCAGTTGAAGAAAGAAGGGGAGGCTGGTCGTCGCAAGATCAGTCAGTACACGCGCTATGGCACGGTGATACTGGCAACTCTGCAGGCGTTCGGCATGTCGGTTGGCCTGGCCAACCAGGGTGTGGCGTTTATTGCTGACTTCAGCTTCTACTTTGTGGCTGTGGTGACTCTGGTAGCAGGCGCGGTATTCCTGATGTGGCTGGGTGAACAGATCACCGAGCATGGCATCGGTAACGGCATCTCCATTCTGATCTTTGCCGGTATTGTGGCAGGTCTGCCTAGTGCGATCGGTCAGTCCTTTGAGGCAGCGCGTCAGGGTGACCTGAATATCCTGGCGCTGCTGACCATTGCCGTGCTGGCGATTGCTACTGTTGCTTTCGTTGTGTTCATGGAGCGCGGCCAGCGTCGCATTACCATCAACTATGCGAAGCGTCAGCAGGGTCGTCGTGTGTACGCGGCTCAGTCCAGCCATTTGCCGCTGAAGGTCAATATGGCGGGTGTCATTCCGCCGATCTTTGCGTCCAGCATCCTGCTGTTCCCGGCTTCCGTTGGTCAGTGGTTTGGCCAATCAGAAGGTATGGAGTGGCTGCAGGATGTGGCTTTGGCCCTGGGGCCGGGACAGCCGTTGTACATTCTGCTGTTCGCAACTGCGATTGTATTCTTCTGCTACTTCTACACCGCGATTGTTTTCAATCCGCGTGATGTGGCAGATAACCTGAAAAAATCAGGTGCCTTTATTCCAGGGATTCGTCCCGGTGATCAGTCTGCACGGTATATCGACTCCGTGCTGAGCCGCCTGACTCTGTTTGGTGCGCTTTACATCACAGCCGTTTCACTGATGCCCCAGTTCCTGGTGGTGGCGTGGAACGTACCCTTCTACTTCGGCGGTACTTCACTGCTGATCGTAGTGGTTGTAGTGATGGACTTCATGGCGCAGGTGCAGTCTCACCTGATGTCACACCAGTACGAATCACTGATGAAGAAATCGAATCTTAAAGGCGGCGCAGGTCTGCTGCGCTAAGCCTAATGAGGTGGATCATGAAAGTACGCGCATCTGTTAAAAAGATTTGCCGTAACTGCAAGATCGTACGTCGCAACGGTTCCGTGCGCGTGATCTGCAAAGTGGAACCCCGTCACAAGCAGCGCCAGGGTTAATCCACAGCTGGCCGGGAGTGGAGGCGCGCACCCTTGATTTATTTTTGATCAGGGTATATTATTGCGCGCCTTCCACGAACTAAAGAATGACTGGTTCTGGTGAGTATCTCCCAGAACATTAATATGGAGTACATTGAATGGCCCGTATAGCTGGCGTCAATATTCCTGACAATAAGCATGCGGTAATTTCTCTGACTTACATTTTCGGGATTGGCCGCACGACTGCCAAACAGATCTGTGAAGCTACCGGTATTGCACCGAGCACCAAGATCGCAGAACTGTCTGAAGAGCAGCTCGATAATGTTCGTGGTGAAATTGCCAAGTTGACCGTTGAAGGCGATCTGCGCCGTGAAGTCAACATGAACATCAAGCGTCTTATGGACCTCGGTTGCTACCGTGGCCTGCGTCACCGTCGTAACCTGCCGGTACGTGGTCAGCGCAGCAAGACAAACGCGCGTACCCGTAAAGGACCGCGTAAGCCGATCCGTAAGTAAGCGATAGGAATTTCCGAATATGGCTAAGCCAGGTAATCGCACTCGTAAAAAGGTTAAAAAGCAGGTTGCGGATGGCCTCGCGCACATCCATGCCTCTTTTAACAACACTATCATCACTATTACCGATCGTCAGGGTAACGCTCTGAGTTGGGCGACTTCCGGTGGCTCCGGCTTCCGTGGTTCCCGTAAGAGCACTCCGTTTGCTGCTCAGGTAGCAGCTGAGCGTGCCGGCCAGGCAGCTCTGGAGTACGGTCTGAAAAACCTCGACGTGTTTGTGAAGGGCCCGGGACCGGGTCGTGAATCTGCAGTCCGTGCTCTGAACGGCTGTGGTTACAAAATCACAAACATCACGGACGTGACACCGATTCCGCACAACGGTTGTCGTCCGCCGAAGAAGCGTCGCGTTTAATCTGGAGACGGTAATATGGCTCGTTATCTTGGACCAAAGTGCAAGCTGTCCCGTCGTGAAGGCACAGATCTCTTCCTGAAGAGTGGTGTCCGCGCGCTTGACAGCAAGTGCAAAGCAGAAACAGTACCCGGTGTTCACGGTGCCCGTCGCGGTCGCCTGTCAGAATACGGTCTGCAGCTGCGTGAAAAACAGAAAGTACGTCGCATCTACGGCGTTCTGGAACGTCAGTTCCGTGGTTACTACAAAGAAGCTGCTCGTCGCAAGGGCGCCACTGGCGAAAACCTGCTTCAGCTTCTGGAAGGCCGCCTGGACAACGTTGTATACCGCATGGGTTACGGTTCTACCCGTGCTGAAGCACGTCAGGTTGTTTCCCATCGTCAGATCACTGTAAACGGTCAGGTTGTGAACATTCCTTCCTACCAGGTACAGCCTGGCGACGTAGTAGCAGTTCGCGAGAAAGCCAAAACCCAGCTGCGTATCAAACACGCTCTGGAACTGGCCGCTCAGCGTGCTCCGGTTGAGTGGGTTGAAGTTGACACTGCAAAAATGGAAGGGACTTTCAAAGCCCTGCCGGAACGCAGTGATCTGTCAGCCGACATCAACGAGCACCTGATCGTCGAGCTCTACTCGAAGTAATTTTGAACTCTTGACTGGTGGAACTATGCAGCGTTCAGTAAACGAGTTTCTATACCCACGTCACATTGACGTGCAGGAGATCAGCAAAACCCGTGCGAAAGTGACTCTCGAGCCACTGGAGCGTGGGTTCGGCCACACTCTGGGCAATGCGCTGCGCCGTATCCTGCTCTCTTCCATGCCGGGATGTGCCATCTCGGAAGTTGAGATCGAAGGTGTACTGCACGAGTACAGCAGCATCGAAGGTGTTCAGGAGGATGTCATTGAGATCCTGCTGAACCTGAAAGGTGTTGCCATCGCTCTGCACAACGGTGATGAGGCGCTCCTGACACTTTCCAAGTCAGAAGCCGGTGCTGTGACCGCTGGTGATATCCAGCTGAATCAGGATGTCGAGGTTGCCAACCCCGACCACGTGATTGCACACCTGAACCCGGGTGCCACGTTGAACATGCAGCTGCGTGTGACCCGTGGTCGTGGCTATGTACCTGCTGATGCACGTACCAGCGACGAAGATGAAACTCGTGCCATTGGTCGCCTGCAGCTGGATGCCAGCTACAGCCCTGTTCTGCGCGTGTCCTATGCAGTTGAAAGTGCACGTGTAGAACAGCGCACCGACCTGGATAAACTGGTGATCGACATTGAGTCTAACGGCACTATCGATCCCGAAGAGTGTATCCGTCGTGCGGCTACCATTCTGCAGCAGCAGCTGGTTGTGTTCGTTGATCTTGAAGATGCAGGCGAACAGACCCGTGCAGAACCGGATGAGCCGGAGATCGATCCTGTTCTTCTGCGCCCGGTTGATGACCTTGAGCTGACTGTACGTTCCGCGAACTGTCTGAAAGCAGAGCAGATCTACTACATCGGTGACCTGATTCAGCGCACCGAAGTGGAACTGCTGAAGACTCCTAACTTGGGCAAGAAGTCTCTGACCGAGATCAAGGATGTGCTGGCATCCAAGGGCCTGTCTCTGGGCATGCGCCTGGAAAACTGGCCGCCGGCTAGCCTGAAAGGCGACGATAAAGTCGCGTCTTGAGTCTGACCTACAGCCCTAAGTTGCAAAGGATTTAGAAAATGCGTCATCGTAAATCTGGTCGACACTTAAATCGTACAAGTGCGCACCGCAAAGCGATGTTCAAGAACATGGCAGTCTCTCTGTTCGAGCACGAGCTGATCAAGACCACTCTGCCGAAAGCGAAAGAACTGCGCCGTTTTGCTGAGCCGCTGATTACTCTGGCCAAGACTGACTCGGTTGCTAACCGTCGTCTGGCGTTCTCCCGTACCCGCAGCAACGAAGCTGTAGGTAAACTGTTCAACGAGCTGGGCCCGCGTTACGCGACTCGTCCTGGCGGTTACGTTCGCATTCTGAAATGCGGCTACCGTGCTGGCGACAAAGCCCCGATGGCTTACGTTGAGCTGGTTGATCGTCCTGCTGGTCAGGCTGTAGTTGAAGAAACTTCTGAAGATTAATTTTTTCAGCAGTTAACAAAAAACCCGGTGCCGCAAGGCCCCGGGTTTTTTTGTGTCTGTCGGTTATTGTTACGGTAGGAAGGCTGCACGGCACGGAGAGTGCGCATGGCACTCTCCATTTCCGTTTCAGAGCATCGGCTTGAGGAAGCGGCCGGTGTGAGACTGAGGTACTTCGGCTACCTGTTCCGGTGTGCCGGTGACGATAATCTGGCCACCGCCACTGCCGCCTTCGGGCCCCAGGTCGACGATCCAGTCGGCGGTCTTGATGACATCCAGATTGTGCTCGATTACCACAATGGTATTGCCGTGATCGCGCAGGCGGTCCAGCACGTTCAACAACTGCTGGATATCGTAGAAATGCAGACCGGTAGTCGGCTCATCCAGAATGTACAGCGTTTTGCCGGTATCGCGCTTGCTCAGTTCGCGTGCCAGTTTCACCCGCTGAGCTTCACCACCGGACAACGTGGTGGCGGCCTGGCCCAGGCGAATATAGCTCAGCCCCACATCAATCAGTGTCTGCAGGCGTCGTGCCAGGGCCGGAATGGCATCAAAGAAGACGCGTGCATCCTCCACGGTCATCTCCAGCACTTCATCAATACTCTTGCCCTTGTATTTTACGTCCAGGGTTTCGCGGTTATAGCGTTTGCCCTTGCACACATCACAGGGTACATACACATCCGGCAGGAAGTGCATTTCGACCTTGATGACACCATCACCCTGGCAGGCTTCACAGCGTCCGCCCTTGACGTTGAAACTGAACCGGCCCGGCTTGTAGCCACGGGAACGGGCTTCCTGAGTTCCGGCAAAGAGCTCGCGTATCGGCGTGAAAATACCGGTGTAGGTGGCCGGGTTGGAACGAGGTGTGCGACCGATCGGGCTCTGGTCGATATCGATCACCTTGTCCAGCTGGTCCAGCCCCTCAATGCTGTCATGGGGTGACGCATCCAGTGTGGTGGCATGGTTCAGTTCGGTAGCGGCAACCGGGTACAGGGTGGTGTTGATCAGGGTTGACTTGCCGGAGCCGGAGACGCCGGTGATGCAGGTCAGCAGCCCCAGCGGAATTTCCAGATCTACCGCCTTGAGATTGTTGCCGCGTGCTCCTGTTAGTCGCAGCATACGTTCGGGGTCTACGGGTTTGCGTGCGGCGGGGACAGCAATTTTGCGGCTGCCATTGAGGTATTGCCCGGTAATGGAGTCGGCGGTATCCATGATGGTTTGCGGTGTGCCGGCAGCAATCACCTGGCCGCCATGAACGCCGGCACCGGGGCCAATATCGATCAGATAATCGGCCATGCGGATGGCATCTTCATCATGCTCCACCACGATCACGGTATTACCCAGGTCACGCAGATGCTCCAGCGTGTGCAGCAGACGCTCGTTGTCACGTTGATGCAGGCCGATGGAGGGCTCGTCCAATACATACATGACGCCGACCAGGCCGGCGCCGATCTGGCTCGCCAAACGGATGCGCTGAGCCTCGCCGCCGGACAGGGTTTCGGCGCTGCGCTCCAGTGACAGATAGTCCAGTCCCACATTGACCAGGAAGGTCAGGCGTTCGCGGATCTCCTTCAGGATTTTTTCCGCAATTTCGCCCTGCTTGCCGCTCAGGGTCAGTTGCTGAAAATAGGTCTGCGCCTGGCCAATCGGTAGCCGCACGATTTCGGGCAGGGTGCGGTTATCAATATACACATGACGTGCATCGCGGCGCAGGCGGCTGCCGTCACAGCTGGGGCAGGCATGCATATTGAGATACTTGGCCAGATCATCGCGCACCGCGTCGGACTCGGTTTCGCGATAGCGCCGTTCCAGATTGTTGATCACGCCTTCAAAGGGATGTGCTTTCTTGACCTTGTCGCCGCGATCATTGCGGTAATAGAAGGCAACATCTTCGCTGCCTGAGCCGTGCAAGACGACCTGCTGATGTTCGGGTGCCAACTGCTCATAGGGGGTATCCAGGTCGAAACCGTAATGCTCGGCGACCGCCTGCAGTTGCTGAAAATAGTACAGG